>Ga0256408_1000064_pt1 | contig 205865 bp, 186 predicted proteins | sample PhyAR1_FD_185998 | JGI IMG/M metagenome (GOLD analysis project Ga0256408, IMG submission 185998) | Leaf surface microbial communities from alfalfa plants in UC Gill Tract Community Farm, Albany, California, United States - DLSL A.R1 | ecosystem: Host-associated > Plants > Phyllosphere >... | reverse complement strand
CTACCAGGCCTACGACGCGGTGCTGTCGCTCTGCCTGAGTGCCCAGGCCTGCTGGCAGTATGAGATGGGGGACATGACCTCGACCTTTATCCAGACCGGGGCATGGAACGACAGCTACCACGGCCTGATGGTCGGCGAGACGCTGACCCTCAACCTGCAGCAGATGGAGTCCGCCTGGCTGACGCGCAACGCGCGCCGTCTCGAGCTGACCAAAACGGTCTCCCTGAAAAAACTGGATAGCAGCGCCTTCGACGATTTGAAAGCCAATGGTAATACCCTGTTCTCTCTCAGCGAGTCGCTGTTTGATAACGACTACCCGGGCCACTACCTGCGGCAAATTAAGTTTTTGACGATCTCACTTCCGACCTTAGTGGGTCCGTATCAGGATGTGAAAATGACGCTGGTACAGTCTGGCAGCAGCATCCTGCTTAAGGCCGATATCGACGGCGTGAACTATCTCAACGACAATAAAACAGGGAGTGCAGCCAATATCATCACTAACCTGCGGGCCAGCGAGGAGATTGCCGTCTCGTCCGGGTTGAATGACAGCGGGATGTTCGTCCTGAACTTTGGTGACGAACGCTACCTGCCGTTTGAAGGTACAGGGGCAATATCGAGCTGGCAGATCGATTTTCCCAATGCTAACAGCGATGAACAGCAGGCCATTTTGCAGAACCTGAGCGATGTTATTATTCAGGTGCACTACACTGCGCGAAACGGCGGCAGCACCTTCAAGCAGGCTGTAATGAATACGTTGTAAGAAAACCTTACCGCGCTTAAGACCGCCGGTCTTGCTCACATCCCTCCATCGGGCTGTGGGCAGGCCCGGCGGTTTTTTCTTTATTCCCCTCTTTGTTAGCCGCTAACGAAACGGTATGCTCGTTGCGAACAGCAATCGATAACAAAAAAGCGTGGCGGCTATGACCGTTGCGCGGACGCGCGTGCGCGTCATTGAGGGTGATGATGGAATACTTTGATATTCGTAAAATGCCGGTCAACCTGTGGCGCAATGGCGCAGGCGAGACCCGTGAAATTTGCTGCTTTCCGGCTGCAACCCGTGATTTCGACTGGCGCGCCAGTATTGCCTCCCTTGCCAGCAACGGCGGTTTTCCCCAGTTTACCGGTGTAGATCGGGTGATCACTTTGATTGAAGGGGGAGAGGTGATGCTCGACGGCGGCAGCGCGTTTAACCATACGCTTAAGCGTCTCCAGCCCTTTACCTTTGCTGGCGAGCAGCCGGTCAGGGCACAGCTTTCCGACGGTCAAATGTCGATGGATTTCAATATCATGACCCGCCGGGATCGCTGTCAGGCGAAGGTGCGCGTTGCCGATCGCACCTTTACGACCTTTGCTTCACGGGGTGGGGTGGTTTTTGTTTTGAGCGGGGCATGGCAGCTGGGGGATAAGCTGCTGACGGCCGACCAGGGCGCCTGGTGGCAGGAGGGGCATCACACGCTGCGGCTGTTGAAGTCCGAGGGCCAGCTGCTGTTTAGCGAAATCACCTGGCTGCCGGGCCACTAAGCCATAACGGCTCGCCTGCCGTTGACGCTACGGCAGGCGAGCAAAGGTTACTCTGCGGGCCAGGGGAGTTCGGTAATATCGTGCTGGCCGGTAATCAGCGGTTTGCAGAGGATCTTATAGCCATCCTGATCGAAGCTTGCCTGCGGACGCGGCAGGCTGGCTGCCTCGTCAAGGGAATCTACCGAACCCAGCCACAGCCAGTTATGGATGATATGGTACTGGGTCATCTCTCCGCTGCTCTCTTTCAGCGCAACCGGGCCACGCCACGGCCAGCACACCAGCCGCGTGCGCTCAAGCGCGTCAATCAGGCGCTGGTTATGCTCCTCCACGCTCTCCTTGCCACAGCACGCCCCTGCACAGCGGTTCAGCGCTGAGCGGAAACAGCCCCGACCTCGGGTCAGCGACTCCAGGCCCAGCAGTCCGTAGCAGAGCTTTTGCTCATCGGCGATGCTTTGTAGTGTTTGTAGCGCCGCCCGGCGGTTAGCGAACAGACCATACAGCCCGGGCTGTGCTGAGAAGTCGACCTCGCGGGCATAGACGACCTGCGGTTTTTCCCCCGCCAGCAGCAGAGAGCAGAGCTGGCGATTGCGCCGTAGCCGTTTGTTGAACAGTGGCTGCTGCTCTTTAATCAGCTGTGCCTCCAGCAGCAGGGCACCAATTTCACCGGCGGTACGCACCCAGGTAATGCGCCGGGACTGGCGCAGCATGGCGGCCTCATCGGCGGTGCGAAGATGGGAGAGCACGCGGCTGCGAATATTGATGCTCTTACCGATGTAGAGCGGCATCGCTTCGCTTTCGCCATGGAAAAAATAGACGCCGGGATGCTTAGGTAATGCTTCAAGCCACGGTCGCAAATGTTCGGGATACTCGTAGATAGCCGCCGCCTCAAAATCCAGACGTGGGGCTGATTGACGCCTTGCCACAGATAAACTCCTGATACTGGTTACTTATCCAGTGTAGCAGGCTCTGGCTGGTGAAAAAAGAGGCGGCTTGCGCCGCCTGGGGAATTTATTTCTTCCAGAAGTCGTCGAAAACCGTGATCGGCGGGCGGCGCTTGTGCTCGGTTTTCAGGTACCAGCCCTCGATAATGCGGGCAGTGCCTTCATCCAGCGTTTTGCCTTCCAGATAATCATCAATGTTTTCATAGGTGACACCCAGCGCGGCTTCGTCCGGCAGGGAGGGGCGATCGTCTTCCAGATCCGCCGTTGGCGCTTTTTTGTAGAGATGCTCCGGACAGCCCAGATGCGCCAGGAGCTGTTTACCCTGGCGTTTGTTCAGGCGGAACAGCGGGTTGATATCTGTACCGCCGTCGCCGTACTTGGTATAAAACCCGGTTACCGCCTCTGCGGCATGGTCAGTACCAATCACTACGCCGCCGGTCATGCCAGCAATGCTGTACTGGGCCTTCATACGCTCACGCGCTTTTTCATTGCCGCGAACAAAATCGCTCAGCTCAATGCCCGCTTCGCGCAGGGCCTGCTCGCTGGCCAGCACGGCGGATTTGATGTTTACGGTCAACACGCGGTCCGGCTTGATAAAGCCGATGGCGTCCTGGCAATCCTGCTCGTCAAACTGCACGCCGTAGGGCAGGCGCACGGCGATAAACTGCAGCGCCTCGTTACCGGTCTCCTGACGCAGTTCAGTTATGGCCATCTGGCTCAGCTTGCCGGCAAGGGTCGAATCCTGGCCGCCGCTGATGCCCAGCACCAGGGTTTTTAAAAACGGGTGCGCTTTCAGATAGGCTTTGAGAAAATCTACGCTGCGGCGAACTTCTTCTTCCGCATTTACCGTTGGCTTCACGCCAAGCGCTTCAATAATTTCTTGTTGCAGAGTCATTAATCATCCTCCGTTAGTGGCCTGCCGGGCCAGTGGCAATATCGCTCTCTAATAAAGCTAACTCGTCGGCACTGAAACGACAAGGCTATCACCATTGAGTGCTGTAATTTGCGTCGGTTTAGTACCTTATAACAGTTTTATTAGAATTTTCCGAAAGTTATGTCATCACAATCAGCGGGTTGAAAAAAGTTATTTTATATTCCAGGCTTAGATAACGCGCTGATACAACAGCGGATAACAAGAGGAAGGATTATGAATATGAAACTCGCAGGAATTATGGGTGCAGCAGCGGTAATGGCAATGCTGGCAGGGTGTACTGCTTACGATCGTACTAAAGATCAGGTCACCACGCCGGTTGTTAAAGACGTTAAAAAAGGCATGAGCCGTGCGCAGGTTATGCAGGTTGCAGGCAAACCGTCCTCAGAAGTCACCATGATCCACGCTCGTGGTACCTGCCAGACCTATATCCTGGGTCAGCGCGATGGTAAAACCGAAACCTACTTTGTGGCGCTGGACGATACCGGCCACGTGATGAATTCGGGCTATCAGACCTGTGCGGAGTACGACACCGACCCGCAGGCCCCGAAAAAGTAATGCTATTTTAGCCTGAGCAAGAAAAACCGGCGTGAGCGCCGGTTTTTTTATGCCTTAAGGTTTGTCAGGCCGGGATAGCGCTGATTTTGCTGCCCCGGGACCAGACACGATGTGCGGCCAGCTGGGTCAGGAAATCATCGACAAAGGTGCCGGATGCGTTATCCGCTTCGACTATACCTGCTTCACCCTGATCGTCCACCTTCAGCGTCTGTTTGAACTGACGCGCATCGCCCGCCAGAGCAATCACCTTCAGGTGCTTATAGGCCTCCAGCAGGTAGTAGGCCGCGTCTCCGTTGTTCAGCAGATTGCTCACGTCACCACCGGGTACGATAACCGCATCAACAGTTACCGAGGGCGATCCGGCAAAGGTGCCCGCCACCGACAGGCTTGAACCATCGTCCGCCGTCACGTGGCCCATCCGCGAGTAGAGCAGTTTTGCATGCACGCCTTTCGCCCGCAGACCTTGCAGGATACTTAACAGCTCGCTGGCAACGACCTTATCGTTAAGCAGAATGGCAACCACGCGGCCCTTAACGCTGGCGTCTGGCTGAGCATAGAGGCTAAGAGACGGATCGCTTGCTATTCCGTTGACCTCTTTTGGCGGGGTGACGTTGAGCTGCTCATCCGTCAGGGAGATACCCAGATTTTTCGCGACCGACAGCGCCAGCATGGTATCAACACACGCCAGCTGATCGACAACCCGCTCGCGGATATACTCACGTACTACCTTACTCAGTTCGAAGCTAAAGGCATCAATAATATGCTGCTGCTCGTGCGGGGTCTGGCTTTGCCAGAACAGGCGCGGGTGGGCATAGTACTCGCCAAACGACGGGCTGCGCTCGCGGATCTTGTTACCTTCTATCCGCTCCTGATAAGACTCAAAGCCGCCGCGTTTTGGGCCAGGAGGCGTTTCTCGCGGCCAGTTATCGTTGATCGAATTCGGCTCGTAGTTCGCCGGGTTAGTGTCGATATCCATGCGATGCATGCCGTCGCGCTGGAAGTTGTGATACGGGCAGGTCGGGCGGTTAATGGGAATTTCATGGAAGTTTGGCCCGCCCAGGCGGCTGATCTGCGTATCGGTATAGGAGAAGAGGCGCCCCTGCAACAGCGGATCGTTAGTAAAATCCAATCCGGGGACGATATGGCCCGGGTGAAACGCCGCCTGTTCGTTTTCGGCAAAGAAGTTGTCTGGATTACGATTCAGCACCATTTTGCCTACCCGGTGCACCGGCACCAGCGCCTCGGGGATCAGCTTGGTCGGGTCGAGCAGGTCAAAATCAAACTTGAACTCGTCCTCCTCCGGGATCAGCTGTAGCCCCAGCTCGTACTCGGGGAAGTCGCCTGCTTCAATCGCCTCCCACAGATCGCGGCGATGAAAATCGGGATCGCGGCCGGTGAGCTTCTGCGACTCATCCCATACCAGCGAGGCTTTACCCGCCACCGGCTTCCAGTGGAAGCGAACAAAGGTTCCTTTGCCTTCGGCGTTAACCAGGCGGAAGGTGTGGATGCCGAAGCCTTCCATGGTACGGTAGCTGCGGGGAATACCGCGATCGGACATGGCCCACATGACGTTGTGCAGCGTCTCTGGCTGCAACGAAACGTAGTCCCAGAAGGTGTCATGGGCGCTCTGACCCTGCGGAATGGCCCAGTGCGGCTCCGGCTTCACCGCATGGACGAAGTCTGGAAACTTGTGCGCATCCTGAATAAAAAATACCGGCGTGTTGTTGCCCACCAGATCGAAGATCCCCTCTTCGGTATAGAATTTGGTGGCGAAGCCGCGAATGTCTCGCACTGTATCCGCCGAGCCCGCGCCGCCCTGCACAGTTGAGAAGCGGACAAAGACCGGGGTGATCTTCTCAGGATCGCTGAGGAAATCCGCTTTGGTAATATCCTTCAGGCTCTTGTAGGGCTGAAAGTAGCCGTGGGCCGCCGAGCCGCGGGCATGGACGATACGCTCTGGAATGCGTTCGTGGTCAAAGTGGGTGATCTTCTCCCGCAGGATAAAATCCTCCAGCAGCGTCGGACCGCGATTGCCCGCACGCAAGGAGTTTTGATCGTCGCTGATGCGTACCCCCTGGTTGGTGGTCAGGGGAAAATCTTCGCTACCTTTACGGAAGGTCTCCAGCGCGGTGAGCTTCTCGTTATGCGTATCGGGGGCCTTAAGGCTGCCGGGGGCGGTTGGCTGCTCGCCTGGCGGGGTAGGACGGGGATCGGGGCGGTGGGAGTTATCGTCGGGGGCCAGGGAGTCAAGACCTGGCTTGGATTCACTGGGATCGTGTACCGGGGATTGATGGCCGTGGGGGTTTTTCTCATTATGCGACATTGTGCTCGTCTCCTGTTTTCATTGCTGAAAGGGTGGCCGATGTAACGTCAAAACCCTTATAACTATAGAGCAACCCCGTGTTTTTACCGTGAGATCGGCTATCATAGTGGCTGCCCGTATCTGCAATCTGTTTTAGTGAACCTGCGCTTATGAAATCGTTTCGTCAACAGAACCGTCCTGTTATCAGCTATGTCCCCCGCGTGGAGCCTGCGCCGCCCGATCACGCCAATAAGGTGGAGGGATTTCGTGATGTCTGGCTGCTGCGTGGTAAGTACGTGGCGTTTGTGCTGATGGGAGAGCATTTCCGTCGTTCACCGACGTTTAGCATGCCGGAGGCGGCCCAGCGTTGGGCAGAGCAGATGCGTCAGGAAGGAGAGATTGACGAGGCGTAGCGTTGGCCTCAAGAGAAGAAAGCCCGGCAGCGAAGGCCACCGGGCGCAGGAGTTTTAGCGATGCGCCAGTTCGGCACTCTCTTCGCTATTCAACACCGCTTTATCGGTCTGCTTCAGCCACTGGCTGGTAAGCGTCCCGGCGGTCATTGACCCGCTAACGTTCAATGCGGTACGACCCATATCGATCAGCGGCTCTACGGAGATCAGCAGCGCCACCAGGGTGACCGGCAGGCCCATCGCTGGCAGGACGATCAGCGCGGCGAAGGTAGCACCGCCGCCCACACCTGCTACGCCAGCCGAGCTAATGGTAACCATGCCCACCAGCGTCGCGATCCACAGCGGATCCAGCGGGTTAATACCCACCGTTGGGGCAACCATTACCGCCAGCATAGCCGGGTAGAGACCGGCACAGCCGTTCTGGCCAATAGTGGCACCAAAGGAGGCTGAGAAGCTGGCGATAGACTCCGGCACGCCCAGACGGCGGGTCTGCGCTTCCACGTTCAGCGGAATAGAGGCGGCGCTGGAGCGGCTGGTGAAGGCAAAGGTCAGCACCGGCCAGACTTTACGGAAGTATTTCAGCGGGCTCACGCCGTTGACTGCCAGCAGGATCGCGTGCACCACAAACATGATCCCCAGGCCCAGGTAGGAGGCGATCACAAAGCTGCCGAGCTTGATAATGTCTTGCAGGTTGGAGCCGGCCACGACTTTGGTCATCAGCGCCAGCACGCCGTACGGCGTCAGCTGCATCACCAGGCGCACCAGCTTCATCACCCAGCTCTGCAGGGTATCGATGGCGGTCAGCACGCGCTGGCCTTTCGGCGCATCGTCCTTCAGCAGCTTCAATGCAGCCACGCCGAGGAAGGCGGCAAAAATCACCACGCTGATGATGGAGGTCGGGTTAGCCCCGGTCAGATCGGCAAACGGGTTTTTCGGGACGAAGGAGAGCAGCAGCTGTGGCACGCTCAGATCGGCGACCTTGCCCGCGTAGTTGCTCTGAATGGCGTTCAGGCGCGCGGTTTCTGCCGTACCCTGTACCAACCCTTCGGCGGTGAGACCGAAAAGGTTCGTCACCAGCACCCCGACCAGCGCTGCGATCAGCGTGGTAAACAGCAGCGTACCGATGGTTAATACGCTGATTTTACCCAGCTGGGAGGCGTTATGCAGACGGGCCACCGCGCTAAGAATAGAGGCGAATACCAGCGGCATGACGATCATCTGCAGCAGCTGGACATAGCCGTTACCGACCACGTTAAACCACTGGATGGAATCTTTCAGTACCTGGCTGTCCGCACCATAGATGGCTTGCAGCACCAGACCAAACACCACGCCGATCGCCAGACCGACCAGCACTTTCTTTGCCAGACTCCACTGCTTGTGGCGCGTCTGCGCCAGCAGAAATAGCAATGCTACGAACACCACGATGTTCGCAATTAAAGGGAAATTCATTTCAGATCTCCTGAACGGTTTTTTATCAGGCGGCGCGTGCATGCCGCCCTGTTGCCGCCAAGGTTAGCAGAAGTGTGATTTAGGTCTTATATCCAAATGGAATGGGTTATAAGGAAATGGTTGAATTCGTCTGGTTAATGACCGGATTGCTGATTTATAAAGCGAGTGAACTCACCTTGCACGGTATTGATAACCTGCGATGACCAGCGCACGGCGCTGTTATCGGGTACGCTCTGTGGCATCCAGACGGCATAGGTAAAGAGCACCATGCAGAGCACGCGCTCAAGCTGGTTACCGCGCTGAGGCCTAAGAATAGGCAGGCGGAAACGCCAGCGGCAGGGCCAGAGCAGCGGGACGCCAGCAGGGGTCAGCATATCGGCCAGAATATGGCTCAGATAGCCCAGCACCATGCCCTGCAACACATCGGCAGGGATAAACCAGCTGTCAGGTACCTTAAGATAGAAAAGCGTCACGGCGATAAACACCGCCAGCAGGCTATGGGTAAAGCCGCGGTGGCCAAAGGCCCGGGCGATCGGTTTCGAGATCCACTTCAGGCGCTGACCGAGAAACGATTTCGGATGATCGATATCTGGCAGCAGGCAGGTGACAATGGCTGAGGGAATGATATGCCACCAGTCCCCTTGTGCAAGCACAGGGGTAAGCTCGGCGTTTTTGGCAAACACCGCGCAGGCAATGGAAAAAAGGAGGTGTCCTTCCGCCGTCATGATCATACTCACTCAACTGTCGAAGTATACAGTATAGGGTTTTTGTACAGTAGGCGGAAGAGGTGACGGTGTAACACTTTGTCACCGTTTTACATTTTTTTTCTCAGGCAGGTAAAATGCGCGTTATCCGCGCAAATCTTGCTCGGTGAGCTGGGCGAGCGACGCCAGCTTGACGTTAGCCAGCGCATAACGCGGATCGTGACGATTCTCCTCCGCAGGCACGACGATGGCGCGCATCCGGGCCGCTTTTGCCGCAATCATCCCGTTCACCGAGTCCTCCAGCGCTACGCAGGAGAGGGGATCGACGCCAAGCTTTGCCGCGCAGTCAAGGTAGACCTGCGGATGGGGTTTGCTGTAGGGAAGCGTCTGCGCCGAGGCGAGGGCATCAAAGGCGTCGCTCAGCTCGAAAAGGGACAGCACTTTCTCCAGCATATAGAGCGGCGAGGCCGACGCCAGGCCAACTTTTAATCCTTTAGCTTTACAGAGCGCCAGCGCCTCACGCACGCCGGGCAGCAGTGGACGTTGCTCATCGACCAGGGAGATAGCGCGCTGGATGATCCTGTCTGTCACCTCTTGTTTCCCCGGCCCGCTCCAGGGCTGCATGGCGTACCAAAGATCGACCACCATATCGATACGCAGGCCTAGGGTATCGGGCATCTCATGGCGACGGGTAACATCGACGCCAAGGCTGGATATCACCTCCAGCTCGGCCCGGTCCCAAAGCGGCTCGGAGTCGATAAGTAAGCCATCCATATCAAAAATAGCGGCGAGGATCTGACGCGGGGTTGACATAACAACCTCTCCTTGTGAGTGGAATAAATAGACAGATGAACGTTCATTATGGCTGTTGTACGAGGATAACGCTTTTAAAGGCGGGCGAAAATCCCGTTCAGAAGGTAGACTTAACCAGCAAATGGAACGTCTTAAACAAGGGGAATTCATGACGTATCAACAAGCTGGACGCATTGCCGTGCTCAAGCGCGTTTTGGGATGGGTGATTTTTATCCCGGCGGTGGTTTCCACCCTGATTTCCGTATTTAAATTTATGTACGACCACAGCGAGAAGCAGCCGGGGATCAACGCCGTGATGCTGGATTTCGCCCATGTCATGATTGAGATGATGCGTTTCAATACGCCGTTTCTCAATGTTTTCTGGTACAACTCGCCGACGCCAGATTTTCACCACAAGCTGAATATCGGCTTCTGGGTTATTTACGCCCTGATTTTTGTCGGCCTGGCGCTCCAGGCCTCTGGGGCACGCATGAGCCGCCAGACCCGCTTCCTGCGTGAGGGCGTTGAGGATCAGCTCATCCTTGAGAAGGCGAAGGGAGCGGACGGGTTAACCCGCGAGCAAATCGAATCGCGTATCGTCGTGCCGCGCCATACCATCTTCCTGCAAATCTTCCCGCTCTACGTGCTGCCGGTGATTGTCATTATTGCCGGCTACTTCTTCTTTACCCTGCTCGGGTTTATGTAGCCGGGACGCTAATGCTGGCTGCGCCGATTACGCGGCCAGTATTCTGTCCAGCGCCTGCTGGGCCGTCACCAGATGCTGCCCGCCAAAGAGGATCGCCCGATTAAACAGCGTATAGAGCTGGTAGATCGGCTGACGCTCCAGGAAGTCGTTCGGCAGGGGCAGCACTGACTGATAGCCGTCATAGATCTGCGGCGGCTGCTCCGGATGCAGCGGCAGCATCGCCAGGTCGCACTCTCTGTCTCCCCAGTAGCAGGCTGGATCAAAAATGTAGGGGCCGTTCGGGCCCAGCGCACAGTTATTTGACCAGAGGTCGCCATGCAGCAGAGAGGGCTGCGGCTGGTGGGAGGCGAGGCGCTGCTGAACATGTTCGACGATGGCATCGATATTGCCAAAGGCGAGACCTTTCTCTGCCGCCAGCTCAAGCTGCCAGCCGATACGCTGCTCCGCGAAAAAGGTCGACCAGCGGCGCTGCCAGGCGTTCGGCTGCGGCGTGGTTGAGAGATCGTTGTCGAAGTCGAGGCCGAACTGCGGCTGCTCGCTCCACTGGTGCAGCCGAGCCAGCTGCTGGCCGAGCAAAAAGGCGTTGTGCGCATCCAGCGGGCGGGCAGGGAGGTAGGCCATGACCAGAAAAATGTAATCGCGATCGCTGCCTACCGCCGCCACCTCCGGGACGCTAACCGTATGGCTGCGTGCCAGAAGCTCAAGCTGATCCGCTTCGGCGGTGAAGATAGGCAGCATCTCGCGTTCATCGCACTTCACGAACAGATCGCGACCACCGAAGCGGATGTGCCATGCGGCATGGATCTCTCCGCCCGGCAGTTCATTGCGCAGCTCAATTTCGCCTTCACCAAGCTGCTCGTTTAATAGACGACTCACCGCTTGCCACATGCTCTCTCTCCCCTGCAATCTGTCAGATTAAAGGTTAGCGCGCTAACGCAGCATAAAATACGATTCTGCGCACAGCCTGCAAGCCAGGCGAGCGCGATCGCACTTATTGCTGCTGCGTCTTCAGCCAGTTCTCCCAGGTCATAACCTCAATCTCAGGTCGTTGAACGATGGCGCTTTCCGCCAGCGCTAACGCCTGCTCCTTAATATCATCTTCATTCAGCGGGCTGACCAGGCCAAACGTATTGGTTCCCAGCTCATGAACCTTGCCATCGTCATCGCTCAGGGTCAGTAGATACCCGGCAAGCGTGAAGGTGTTATTAAGCTCGTTGATTTCAGTCAAACTATGCTCGTGAAACTTTACCGTTATTACGTAGCGAGTGATATCCCCACTGGCCATAGCTCACCTCATTGTTATCGCACTTTTTTCAGCTTAGACGATTATCATTTTTGGCAAAGATAATCATATATTTTTTGTGTGTCTTCTTGCGCACAAAGGCGCGTACCGTGGTTGATCGTCGCGGCGCTGCCAGCGGCCACGCCGAAGCGCACCATATCCTCCAGCGAGGCATTCTCCGCCAGCTTCAGCGTCATCGCCCCGACCATACTGTCACCTGCGCCTACCGTGCTCTGGCTTTTAACCGGGGGAGGAACCACCTGCACGCACTGCTGCTCATCTACGCCCAGCGCCCCCTGTGGACCGAGGGAGACCACGACACGCTTTGCCTTGCCGCTGTTGACCAGCTCCTCGGCGGCCTTGCGGACGTCGTCAGGCTGAGTGAGATCCCGGTTGACCAGCGCGGCCAGCTCTTTCTGGTTAGGCTTCACCAGCTCGATACCGCCAATCTCCAGCGCAGCAGCTAAGGCGTCGCCGGAGCTGTCAATAATGCAGCGAATGCCATTGTTCTGCGCTGCCTTAATAAGCTGGCTCATCTTTTCTACCGGGACGCCAGGCGGCAGGCTGCCGCTGATCACCAGCAGCGATCCCTTCTCTATAGTCAGCACCTGCTCTTCAAGCTGGCGGAACTCATCGTCGTTTAGCGCAGCGCCGGGCATGACAAAGCGATACTGCTCGCCGCTGGATTCAACGTGCACGTGCAGGTTCTGCCGCGTCCAGTCATGGGTCGCCACCTGGCGTGTGGTGACTTTTTCATCGGCCAGCAGGGCGGCGAGGTGTTCTCCCGTCGCGCCGCCTGCGGGGAAGATAGCCGTGGCGCGTCCACCGAGATGCACGATAGCCCGCGCCACGTTAATGCCGCCGCCGCCGGGTTCAAAAACCGGCGCGGTGCAGCGTAGCTTGCCTTCGGGATAGATCTGGGGAGTCAGCGTCGCGCTGTCCAGCGACGGGGACAGGGTCAGAGTATAGACTGCTGTCATTTTCATCTCCTTTCGCGTGGTTGCCCTAAGCCTGGCACTGAATCGCGGGAAGGGAAAGTAAATAACAGCATGATTTTCCGAATAAATACGCATCAAAGTCAAAGAAAGGCATTATACGTTTATCGGGGCTTTGAGAGCGCTCTTATTCAAAAAACGAAAGAAGAATACATTGCTATGTTATTTGAGCCTTTTTATAATTTGTTACCTTTCTTCAGATTGCTAAACATTGATCCTGAAGGAAGTTTCCAGGACCGTAGGTCCTCTTTTTTTTGCTGTACGGACTCTTTATAAATGAAGCTTTTGAAGACAGTACCCGCTGTTGTTATCCTGGCGGGAGGCGTGCTTGCGTCAATCAATGCTGCCGCAGATGATACCGTTTTTACTGTCATGGACGATCCCTCCTCAGCACAGAAACCCTTCGAAGGTAATGTGAATGCAGGCTACCTGAACCAATCAGGTAATACGAAAAGTTCCTCCCTGACCGCTGACTCAACGCTGACCTGGTACGGCAACACCACCGCATGGTCACTCTGGGGAAACGCCAGCAATACCTCCTCTAACGATGAGCGCTCTTCAGAAAAGTATGCAGTGGGTGGTCGTGCGCGTTATAACGTGACCGACGCTGACTATATTTTTGGCCAGGCAAGCTGGCTTACCGACCGCTACAATGGCTATCGCCAGCGCGATATTCTGACCGCCGGTTACGGTCGCCAGTTCCTGAATGGCCCGGTGCACAGCCTGCGTTTTGAATTCGGTCCGGGTGTGCGCTATGACGAGTACACCGACGGCGACAGCGAAACCCAGCCGCTGGGCTATGCTTCCGGTGCCTATACCTGGCAGTTCACCGATAACGCCAAATTTACCCAGGGCGTATCGGTATTCGGCGCAGACGATACCACGTTAAACTCCGAGACCGCGCTCAACGTGGCGATCAACGAGCACTTTGGGCTGAAGGTAGCCTACAACGTGACGTGGAACTCTGAGCCACCGGCGTCCGCGCCAGAGCACACCGATCGCCGCACCGTCGTTTCGCTGGGCTATAAAATGTAATTGATTTTGGGCCGGTTATTCCGGCCCGCTTCAGCATTCACATTTGGTGCTATTAAACTCCGTAACAACGTTTTATTTCCCTGAGAAAAGCGTTTCTCCTTTTTCTCTCCTTAATTTCATCTGCCGCAACACCTTCAATTTATTTGACACTTTTTGATAAATAAACTGACTAGGCAAAAGTGTGATCTAGATCTACACTTTACGCATAGGCAAAAACAAGCCTTTGCAGTCATGTATTAATTCAAATAGAGAAGAAACATCATGAAAACAATCAAAACACTCGCCGCCGCCACGGTGCTTTCCGCACTCTCTTTTGGCGCATTCGCGGCTCAGCCAAGCTATAACACTGCCAGTCAAACCACCTACCCAAGCGCCACGTTCAGCGTTACGGATACTGAAGCCGGCTCGAATATTCAGCCTGGTTCTCAAAATACGGGACGTTCTACGGATGATGCTTTCAATGCCAAGACCCTTGTTGCTGGCGAATGGTATTAATGTTCTTAGCGTTTAATCTGTCGTGCTATTTTACTTTCAGGCATCTGCCTGATTAAGCAAAAAACCGGAGCATGCTGTCCCGGTTTTTTTATATCTGTTATTCTGTGTAAACTTTTCTAATTTTCGTATTTATCCGCGTAATAAAGAAAGTAGATTTTCAGGTGCCTGGTTCGCTATTTTCAGCACCGCATTTTGGCTCTCCTGCAAAATTTGCGCCTTGAGCATTTTGCTGGTTTCCAGTGCATAATCAGCATCCTGGATACGGCTCTGGGCGGATTGCGTTGCAACCTTCTGCTGCGCCAGTACCGACTTGCTGGATTCGAAGCGGTTAATTGCCGCGCCATACTGCGAGCGGTAACCATCTACTTTAGCCAGTGCAGTGTCGAGCTTACCCATCGCCGAGCGAGCCGACTGGACGGTATCCAGCCGGGCGTCATTAATACCGAGCGTTTTGGTATCCGCAGGGGTGGGCTCCAGGGTCGTTGAGCGAATTTCATCGCCAAAGTTGGCGCTGGTAACCACCTGATAGGGGATACTCTTTTTCGGCGGTGTGGCAGGCTGAGCGGTCGGCGCCTCCAGGTTTCCCCAGGTCAGCTTGCTGGTGAAGGAGCCATTGCCGACTACAACTACGATCAAGTCTTCATTTACATTGTCGATAGTGACCCGTTCCAGCAGGTTTGCACCGTTGTTGCCGTCGTTAAAGCCGCCGGTAGTACTGTCCTCATAACGATCGCCATCGCCGCTATAGGTGATGTTCATACCGTTATAGCTGAGGGAGGCACCGCCGTTAATATCCCATGCCGCGCCGCCCTCAATCAGCTGAGAGTCATCATAGGTGGCACCGCTCTGGAAGCCATTGGCCTGCGAGAGCAGGCGCGTGTTTGCGCTGGCGGTATCGGTGATGCTGTTGCTCACCCAGGTATAATCCGGATTGCTGCCGTTAATTGGCGTGCCTGCCAGATGTTTACCGTCGCGGGTAAAGAGCTGAATATCATCATCCGCACCAAGAGAGTTGATGGTGATGGCGATATTGGTCGAACCGGCCGGAATATAGGCCAGCGGAATGACGCCCGAGGTGAAGGAGTAATCCTTGTTTGCTATGGGGAACTTGGTATTTACCGGCGCAACGTTGCCTAACAGCGCTGGCGGCAGCTCAGGGTTTTGGGTGGCCAGTGGATAAAGGCCAAAGATCTCGGTACCTTCAGAGATACTGTCGATCCCGGCGAGAATGCTGGCGAATTCGTTTTGAATACTGGCGCGATCGCTCTCTGAGAGCGAGTCGTTGACCGACTGAATAGCCAGACCCTTGGCTCGAATCAGCATGGAGCTGATCGAACCGAGGCTGCTCTCTGCGGTTTGCGCGAGGCTGATGGCGTCATCAAGCCCCCGGGAAACCACGGTGTCAGCGTTTATGTTTGCGCCCATCCGGTTGGCAATAGCAAGACCTGCGGCATCATCCTTGGCACCATTAATCCGCAGTCCGGACGCGAGCCGTTCGATCGATTGCTGAAGGATCGAAGAGGTTCCCGGCCGGGCTTTCAGATTGAGGCCTGCAATAACGTTATGATTTATCGATTGCATGTGTTGTGTCGCGATGCTGTTTGCCCAATGTAGGCTATATCATCGGCAAAATTTGGCTTAACTTTACACCAGTACGGCCTACGAAAAACGGTAGCACCGGGTATAGCGCCGCCTAAATATCGGGATAGTGCGCCGGATCGCTTGACGTTTGCAGGGTTTTTCTATGTGCTATGCCTTTAAATTCAGCAACAAACAGAGAGAGGGCACCATGGGTAACCAGGCAAAAGAGAGCGAGCTGTATGATGAGATGTGCCGCGTGGTGGGTAAAGTTGTGCTGGAGATGCGCGATTTAGGCCAGGAGCCAAAGCATATTGTTATTGCCGGCGTGCTGCGTACGGCCTTGGCTAACCAGCGCGTTAAACGTAGCGAGCTGACGCGTCAGGCAATGGAGACGGTCATTAATGCGCTTGTTCCTGAGAGTAAAGCCTGAACAGCGAAAAGGCCTCTTGCGAAGCCTTTATTTAATCTGTCACTTTATTCATTTGTCTGGTCGCGGGAATGCACATCGATGCGGTAAGTCTTTCCCCACAGGTTGCACATATTGCACCGTGTGGAAGCTTTTTTTCAGCGTTGTGCATAGAAAACCGAAACCTAAAACCATTGCAGACGGGACACTGAAATTTGAGGTTTGGAATAACCCCTCCGGTCCGTTGAGTGGAAATGCTACCCTAGCACGTCTATTTGTGTACCAGGGATATATCGTCGAGTAAATAGCGCTTTTTTTGTCAATTTTACCTATAAGCCAGGCTTAGCGCTTATAGTCGGCCTTATTAATTTTCTTGCTAACGCTTTTCATTTTCTAATTTTACACAATTATGACAATCCGCCGGATTGTCTCCCCTAAAATAGCGTCAACAGCTGAGTGCGGCTAACTGAATGCAACGCGAGCCTTTTAACTCACTGATTAGACGTGTAGTATCAGGGGTGAGCTTATCAACAGCCGGGCAGGGTGCAGCGTGTTTTCTGTACAGGTTTGTCAGAGTGAAGACGAAAACCTGCTTTAAGTCGTTGATAATAATTTGAAAATAGTTTTGTATGTGACCTTTCGTGTGGGTCACCACTGCAAATTAAGGATCCTACATGCCTGTAATTACCCTTCCTGACGGCAGCCAACGCCAGTTTGATCGCCCCGTTAGTCCTATGGATGTTGCCCTTGATATCGGCCCTGGCCTGGCGAAAGCCTGCATCGCCGGTCGCGTTAACGGCGAGCTGGTGGATGCCAGCGATCTTATCGAAAACGATGCGCAGCTGGCGATCATTACCGCCAAAGATGAGGATGGTCTGGAAATTATCCGCCACTCCTGTGCGCACCTGTTAGGTCATGCCATCAAACAGCTGTGGCCCCATGCCAAAATGGCCATCGGTCCGGTTGTTGATAACGGCTTCTACTACGATATCGATCTTGACCATACGCTGACCCAGGAAGATATCGACGCGCTCGAAAAACGTATGCACGCGCTCGCCGAGACGAACTACGACGTCATCAAGAAAAAGGTAAGCTGGCACGAAGCGCGTGAAACCTTCGTTGCGCGCGGCGAAAGCTATAAAGTTACCATTCTTGATGAAAACATTGCCCATGATGACAAGCCCGGCCTGTATCATCATGAAGAGTACATCGACATGTGCCGCGGTCCGCACGTGCCGAATATGCGCTTCTGCCATCACTTCAAACTGATGAAAATTGCAGGGGCCTACTGGCGCGGCGACAGCAATAACAAGATGCTGCAGCGTATCTACGGCACGGCGTGGGCAGATAAAAAAGCGCTTAATGCCTATCTGCAGCGTCTGGAAGAGGCCGCGAAACGCGACCACCGTAAAATTGGTAAGCAGCTCGACCTGTATCACATGCAGGAAGAGGCACCGGGCATGGTTTTCTGGCATAATGATGGCTGGACTATCTTCCGTGAGCTGGAAACGTTTGTTCGCTCCAAGCTGAAAGCGTACCAGTATCAGGAAGTAAAAGGCCCGTTCATGATGGACCGTGTGCTGTGGGAAAAAACCGGCCACTGGGACAACTACAAAGATGCCATGTTCACCACCTCGTCTGAGAACCGTGAGTACTGCATCAAACCCATGAACTGCCCTGGTCACGTGCAAATTTTTAATCAGGGTCTAAAATCGTACCGCGACCTGCCATTACGTATGGCAGAGTTTGGTAGCTGCCACCGTAACGAGCCATCGGGCGCGTTGCATGGCCTGATGCGCGTACGCGGCTTCACTCAGGATGACGCCCACATCTTCTGTACAGAAGAGCAGGTGCGTGATGAAGTGAACGCCTGTATTCGTATGGTCTACGATATGTACAGCACCTTTGGCTTCGAGAAGATCGTCGTCAAACTCTCCACTCGTCCGGAAAAGCGTATCGGCAGCGACGAGATGTGGGATCGTGCTGAGGCGGATTTAGCAGTCGCGCTGGAAGAGAACAACATCCCGTTTGAGTACCAGCTGGGTGAAGGCGCGTTCTACGGTCCGAAAATTGAATTTACGCTGTATGACTGCCTCGATCGTGCATGGCAGTGCGGAACGGTACAGCTGGACTTCTCTCTGCCGTCTCGTTTGAGCGCCTCCTATGTGGGCGAAAACAACGAGCGTCAGGTGCCAGTGATGATTCACCGCGCCATTCTTGGGTCTCTGGAGCGCTTTATCGGCATCCTGACCGAAGAGTTTGCGGGCTTCTTCCCCACCTGGCTTGCGCCGGTGCAGGTAGTTGTGATGAACATTACCGATTCTCAGGCCGATTACGTTAACGAATTGACGCAGAAACTACAAAATGCGGGCATTCGTGTAAAAGCGGACTTGAGAAACGAGAAGATAGGCTTTAAAATCCGCGAGCACACTTTACGTCGTGTCCCTTATATGCTGGTTTGTGGTGACAAAGAGGTTGAGGCCGGCAAAGTAGCCGTGCGTACCCGTCGTGGTAAAGACTTGGGTAGCCTGGACGTAAATGATGTTATCGAGAAGCTGCAACAAGAGATTCGCAGCCGCAGTCTTCAACAACTGGAGGAATAAGGTATTAAAGGCGGAAAACGAGTTCAAACGGCGCGTCCGAATCGTATCAATGGCGAGATTCGCGCCACAGAAGTTCGCTTAACAGATCTGGAAGGCGAGCCGCTTGGCATTGTGAGTCTAAGAGAAGCTCTGGAAAAAGCTGAAGAAGCCGGGGCAGATTTAGTTGAAATTAGCCCTAACGCCGAGCCGCCCGTTTGCCGTATAATGGATTACGGCAAGTTCCTCTATGAAAAGAGCAAATCTTCTAAGGAACAGAAGAAGAAGCAAAAAGTTATCCAGGTTAAGGAAATCAAGTTCCGACCTGGTACAGATGAAGGCGACTATCAGGTAAAACTCCGCAGCCTGATTCGCTTTCTCGAAGAGGGCGACAAGGCCAAGATCACACTGCGTTTCCGCGGTCGTGAGATGGCCCACCAACAGATCGGTATGGAAGTGCTTAACCGCGTGAAAGAAGATCTGGTTGAACTGGCAGTGGTCGAATCCTTCCCTACGAAGATCGAAGGCCGCCAGATGATCATGGTGCTTGCTCCGAAGAAGAAACAGTAAGGCCATCAAGTAATCATACCTGTGGGCCACAAGCTCACGGGTCTGGTTCGCCTTTGTTTCGTTTATTAACAATGCGAAGTGGAAATTATTAAAATGCCAAAGATTAAGACCGTACGCGGTGCTGCTAAGCGCTTTAAAAAAACCGGTAAAGGTGGTTTTAAGCACAAGCACGCTAACCTGCGTCATATTCTGACCAAAAAAGCTACCAAGCGTAAACGTCACCTGCGTCCGAAAGCCATGGTTTCTAAAGGCGATCTGGGCCTGGTCATCGCGTGCCTGCCGTACGCATAAGTCGTTTACCTTTTAACCTTTTTTAAGAATAGATACAGGAGAGCATCATGGCTCGCGTAAAACGTGGTGTAATTGCACGTGCACGTCACAAGAAAATTTTGAAACAAGCTAAAGGCTACTACGGTGCGCGTTCACGCGTATACCGCGTTGCCTTCCAGGCTGTTATCAAAGCTGGTCAGTACGCTTATCGTGACCGTCGTCAGAAAAAGCGTCAGTTCCGTCAACTGTGGATTGCGCGTATCAACGCAGCAGCACGTCAGAACGGTATTTCTTACAGCAAATTCATCAACGGCCTGAAAAAAGCCTCTGTTGAAATCGACCGTAAGATCCTGGCTGACATCGCTGTATTCGACAAAGTGGCATTCGCTGCCCTGGTCGAAAAAGCGAAAGTAGCTCTGGCTTAAGCCAGTTAGAGAGAGGGAGCCTGGCTCCCTCTTTTTATTCCTTTCCACACAAGGTAACGCAAGCATGAATGCTGCTATTTTCCGCTTCTTTTTTTACTTTAGCACCTGATCCCAGGGGGCTTGCGCGTGAAAGAAGAAACGAAAAACAGCGCCAGAAAGCCTCCCCAGGGAGGCTTTTTTTATGCCTGTATGTAAAAAATATGAGATCACCATAACGGTGTCTGCACCGACATAATGAGGAAAACCATGTCACATCTCGCAGAGCTGGTTGCCAACGCCACGGCAGCCATTAACGAGGCTACAGATATTGCCGCATTAGATAATGTGCGCGTTGAATATCTGGGCAAAAAAGGGCAGCTGACCCTTCAGATGACAACCCTGCGTGAGCTGCCGCCTGAAGAGCGTCCAGCCGCCGGTGCGGTGATTAACGAAGCTAAAGAGCAGGTACAGCAGGCGCTCAACGCCCGCAAAGATGCCCTTGAGAGCGCCGCGCTGAACGCACGTCTGGCAGCGGAAACCATCGACATCTCTCTGCCGGGCCGCCGCATCGAGAACGGCGGTCTGCATCCGGTTACCCGCACCATCGATCGTATTGAGAACTTCTTCGGTGAGCTGGGCTTTACCGTGGCAACCGGTCCGGAAATCGAGGACGACTACCACAACTTTGACGCCCTGAACATTCCGGGACATCACCCGGCGCGCGCTGACCATGACACCTTCTGGTTTGATGCTACCCGTCTGCTGCGCACCCAGACCTCTGGCGTGCAGATCCGTACCATGGAAAACCAGCAGCCGCCCATCCGTATTATCGCTCCGGGCCGTGTCTACCGTAACGACTACGATCAGACCCACACCCCGATGTTCCACCAGATGGAAGGGCTGATCGTTGATAAAAACATTAGCTTTACCAATCTGAAGGGCACCCTGCACGACTTCCTGAACAACTTCTTTGAGGAAGATCTGCAGGTCCGTTTCCGTCCGTCCTACTTCCCGTTTACCGAGCCTTCCGCTGAGGTGGACGTAATGGGTAAAAATGGCAAATGGCTGGAGGTGCTGGGCTGCGGCATGGTGCACCCGAACGTGCTGCGCAACGTGGGCATCGATCCAGAAGTGTACTCTGGCTTCGCGTTTGGCATGGGCATGGAGCGTCTGACTATGCTGCGCTATGGCGTTACCGACTTACGTGCGTTCTTCGAAAACGATTTGCGTTTCCTTAAACAGTTTAAATAAAGGCAGGAAAAAAATAATGAAATTCAGTGAACTGTGGTTACGCGAATGGGTTAACCCGGCGGTCGATAGCGAAGCGCTCTCCGATCAAATTACGATGGCAGGCCTGGAAGTCGACGGCGTTGACGCCGTGGCCGGCAGCTTTAACGGCGTTGTGGTGGGCGAAGTGGTCGAGTGCGGTCAGCACCCGAACGCCGACAAACTGCGCGTGACGAAGGTTAACGTTGGCGGCGAGCGCCTGCTCGATATCGTCTGTGGCGCGCCAAACTGCCGTCAGGGGCTGAAGGTTGCAGTAGCGACCATCGGCGCGGTGCTGCCGGGTGATTTCAAAATCAAAGCCGCCAAGCTGCGCGGCGAGCCGTCTGAAGGGATGCTCTGCTCCTTCTCCGAGCTGGGTATTTCCGACGATCACAGCGGGATCATCGAGCTGCCGGCGGATGCACCGATCGGCACCGATATTCGCGACTACCTGAAGCTTGATGATAATACCATTGAGATCAGCGTAACCCCGAACCGTGCCGACTGCTTGGGGATTATCGGCGTAGCGCGCGACGTGGCCGTCCTGAACGCGCTGCCGCTGACCGAGCCTGAGATTGCTCCGGTGGCCGCAACGATTAACGATACGCTGCCTATCCGTGTTGACGCCGTCGACGCCTGCCCGCGTTACCTGGGCCGCGTGGTGAAAGGTATCGACGTCACCGCGCCAACCCCGCTGTGGATGCGTGAGAAGCTGCGTCGCTGCGGCATCCGCTCTATCGACGCGGTGGTCGACGTCACTAACTTCGTCCTGCTGGAGCTGGGTCAGCCGATGCACGCCTTCGATCTGGGCCGCATTGAGGGCGGGATCGTTGTTCGTATGGCGCAAGAGAACGAAACGCTGGTGCTGCTCGACGGTAGCGAAGCCAAGTTGCAGTCCGATACGCTGGTCATTGCTGACCACAACAAAGCCCTGGCCATGGGCGGTATCTTTGGTGGCGAGCACTCTGGCGTGAATGGTGAAACGCAGGACGTACTGCTGGAGTGCGCATTCTTCAGCCCGCTCTCTATTACCGGTCGCGCCCGTCGTCACGGTCTGCATACCGATGCCTCCCACCGCTACGAGCGTGGCGTTGACCCGGCGCTGCAGTACAAAGCGATGGAGCGTGCGACGCGCCTGCTGCTGGATATCTGCGGCGGTCAAGCCGGTCCGGTTATCGATGTGACCAACGAGGCCGCGCTGCCGAAGCGTGCCACCATTACTCTGCGCCGCAGCAAGCTGGATCGCCTGATTGGCCACCACATTGCCGACGAGCAGGTAGGCGACATTCTCCGCCGCCTGGGCTGTGAAGTGACCGAAGGTCAGGATGAGTGGCAGGCCGTCGCCCCAAGCTGGCGTTTCGATATGGAGATCGAAGAGGACCTGGTGGAAGAGGTGGCCCGCATCTACGGCTACAACAACATTCCTGATTCACCGGTGCAGGCAGGTCTGATTATGGGCAGCCACCGCGAAGCGGACCTGTCAATGAAGCGGGTGAAAACCATGCTGATCGACAAAGGCTACCAGGAGGTGATCACCTACAGCTTCGTGGATCCGAAACTGCAGCAGCTGATCCATCCGGGTGAAGAGGCGCTGATCCTGCCAAGCCCTATCTCCAGCGAAATGTCGGCCATGCGCCTGTCGCTGTGGACCGGTCTGCTGGGGACGGTGGTCTATAACCAGAACCGTCAGCAGAGCCGTGTACGTATCTTTGAGACCGGTCTGCGCTTTGTGCCCGATACCCAGGCCAATCTGGGTATCCGTCAGGATGTGATGCTGGCCGGTGTTATCACCGGTAGCCGCTACGAAGAGCACTGGAACCTGGCAAAAGAGAGCGTCGATTTCTATGATTTAAAAGGCGATCTGGAATCCGTTCTCGATCTCACCGGCAAGCTGGCCGACATTCAGTTTAAAGCGGAAGCCAATCCGGCTCTCCATCCGGGCCAGTCCGCCGCGATTTATCTGAAAGGCGAACGTATTGGTTTTATTGGGGTTGTGCATCCTGAGCTGGAACGTAAACTGGATCTGAACGGTCGAACGCTGGTGTTTGAGATCGAGTGGAACGCCATTGCAGACCGCGTTATATCGCAGGCGCGGGAGGTTTCACGCTTCCCGGCAAACCGTCGCGATATTGCGGTTGTGGTCACAGAAAACGTCCCCGCAGCAGATGTTTTGGCTGAGTGTAAGAAAGTTGGCGTAAATCAGGTAGTTGGCGTAAACTTGTTTGATGTGTACCGCGGCAAGGGCGTAGCGGAGGGCTATAAGAGCCTCGCTATCACCCTGATCCTTCAGGATACCGGCCGTACACTCGAAGAAGAGGAGATTGCCGCTACCGTTGCCAGATGTGTAGAGGCATTGAAAGAGCGATTCCAGGCATCATTGAGGGATTGAACCTATGGCGCTTACAAAAGCTGAAATGTCAGAATATCTGTTTGATAAGCTTGGGCTTAGCAAACGGGATGCCAAAGAGCTGGTAGAGCTATTTTTCGAAGAGATCCGTCGCGCTCTGGAAAATGGTGAGCAGGTAAAACTCTCCGGTTTTGGTAACTTTGATCTGCGTGATAAGAACCAACGCCCGGGACGTAACCCGAAAACGGGCGAGGATATTCCCATTACAGCCCGGCGCGTGGTGACCTTCAGACCCGGTCAGAAATTGAAAAGCCGTGTCGAAAACGCTTCGCCCAAAGCAGAGTAATCTGAACTAACCAAAAAGGCCGCCCGTGCGGCCTTTTTTCTTTTCTCTGGCCGCGCTGCATCTTAAAATCACGTCCACGACGTTAAGCAGGATGGATCCTATGCTCGCACTTGCCCACCAACAGACCCAACGCCACGCCCGCTGGCTTGGCGGACTTATACTCCTTCTGCTGCTTGCTATCGTGGTAAGCCTCTGCGCAGGCGATCAATGGATTGCGCCTGGCGACTGGCTCAGCCCGCGCGGGCAACTTTTTGTCTGGCAGATCCGTCTACCCAGAACCCTTGCGGTGGTGCTGGTCGGTGCGGCGCTGGCGCTGTGCGGCACGCTGATGCAGGCGCTGTTTGAAAATCCGCTGGCGGAGCCGGGACTGCTCGGCGTCTCCAACGGCGCGGGCGTGGGCCTGATTGCCGCCGTGATGCTGGGGCAGGGGGCGCTACCCACCTGGGCGCTCGGCCTGTGCGCTATTGCCGGAGCGCTAATCATTACGCTGATCCTGCTGCACTTCGCCCGCCGTCACCTCTCCATTAGCCGCCTGCTGCTGGCGGGCGTTGCATTGGGCATCATCTGCAGCGCGCTAATGACGTGGGCCATCTACTTCTCGACCTCGTTCGATCTACGCCAGCTGATGTACTGGATGATGGGCGGATTTGGCGGCGTTGACTGGCAGCAGGGGTGGCTGATGCTGGCGCTGCTGCCGGTCATGGCCTGGGTTTGCCTGCAGTCGCAGCCGCTGAATATGCTGGCGCTGGGGGAAACCTCTGCTCGCCAGCTCGGACTGCCGCTGTGGTTCTGGCGCAACGTGCTGGTGGTCGCTACCGGTTGGATGGTCGGGGTCAGCGTAGCGCTGGCGGGAGCGATCGGTTTTATCGGCCTGGTGATCCCCCATATCCTGCGTCTCTGCGGCCTGACCGACCATCGCGTACTGCTGCCCGGCTGCGCGCTGGCAGGGGCAAGCGCGCTGCTGTTTGCGGATATTGTCGCCCGCCAGGCGCTTAACGCGGCAGAGCTGCCCATCGGGGTCGTCACCGCCACGCTAGGCGCACCGGTGTTTATCTGGCTGCTGCTGAAGGCGGCGCGGTAATCTCGCCACCGCACCGCACTTAACTCCCTATCGCGAAGAAACTTTTACGATAAAATTGCGCATGAGTAGACGTCGTCATATTGTCTATTATTAAAGGCCAGCGACTGAACCGCTGGCGCGTTTGATAACTAAGGGGATGCTATGCAACACGATATTCTGAACACTGATGTGACGACGATTGATGGCGAGAAGACCACGCTGGCAGATTATCAGGGCAAGGTGCTGCTGGTGGTCAACGTGGCGTCTAAATGCGGCCTGACGGCACAGTATGAGCAGCTGGAGAACATTCAAAAGGCCTGGGCGAAAGACGGTTTTGTGGTACTCGGCTTCCCGTGCAACCAGTTTTTAGGCCAGGAGCCGGGCAGCGAAGAGGAGATCAAAACCTTCTGCAGCACCACCTATGGCGTTACCTTCCCGATGTTCAGCAAAATTGACGTCAACGGTGAGGATCGTCATCCGCTCTATCAGAAGCTGATCGCCGCTGCGCCCACTGCCGTTGCGCCGGAGAGCAGCGGATTTTACGAGCGTCTCGCCAGCAAAGGGCGTGCACCGCTCTATCCTGACGATATCCTGTGGAACTTTGAAAAATTCCTGATTGGCCGTGATGGGCAGGTTGTCCAGCGCTTTGCGCCGGATATGACGCCGGAAGATCCTATCGTGATGGAAGCCATCAAGCTGGCATTAGCAAAATAGTGAAAGCATTAATGACGCTACAGGATGTAGCGGAATCCGGCAGGCTGGGGCCCGTTACGGCCACGGTCAATGCCGGAGAAATCCTGCATCTGGTGGGACCAAACGGAGCTGGAAAAAGTACCCTGCTGGCACGGATGGCGGGCCTGGCGAGCGGGCCGGGCAGCATCACGCTTAACGGCACGCCGCTCGATGGCTGGCACGCCACCGCGCTGGCCCGGCGTCGCGCCTACCTTGCTCAGCAGCAAACGCCGCCCTTTGCTATGCCGGTGTGGCACTATCTGACCCTGCACCAGCCCGATCGCGGCCACACTGCGCTACTGCATGACGTCGCCGGTGCGCTGGGGCTTGATGATAAGCTCGGGCGCAAGGCAAACCAGCTGTCGGGGGGCGAGTGGCAGCGAGTGCGTCTGGCTGCGGTAATTTTGCAGATCCATCCGGCGGGAAATCCCGAGGGGCAACTGCTGCTGCTGGATGAGCCGATGAATAGTCTGGACGTGGCCCAGCAGGCGGGGCTCGACCGCCTGTTAAATGCGCTCTATCAGGCGGGAATTACCGTGGTGATGAGCAGCCACGATCTGAATCATACCCTGCGCCATGCTCATCAGGCCTGGCTGCTGCGCAACGGTAAGCTGATTGCCAGCGGCCCGCGCGATAGCGTGCTAACGCCGCCCAGGCTGGCCCAGGCTTACGGTATGCCTTTTCGCCGACTTGACGTTGAGGGGCATAGCGTACTTATTTCTACGCTATAAACACAGAGCATATTGCGCGGCGCTTTCCCGCCACGCTACATTACTGGAAAAATAATAAAGCAGAGGATCCGCCCCGCATGCGCCTATGGTTTCTTTTCGCCGCCGTGCTTTTTTTAGCAGGATGTAGCCACCACCGGGCCCCACCGCCGAATCCACGGCTGGCAGACTCGATCACCGTTATCGCCAATCTTAACGATCAGCTTAGCCACTGGCGAGGCACGCCGTACCGATACGGCGGTATGAGCCGGGGTGGCATCGATTGTTCTGGCTTTGTACTGATGACCTTCCGGGATCGGTTTGATCTGCGTCTGCCCCGGGAGACGCGTCAGCAGGCCAGGATCGGTACCGAGATAGACAAAGATGACCTCTTGCCGGGGGACCTGGTGTTCTTTAAAACCGGGTCGGGGGAGAGCGGCCTGCACGTGGGCATCTACGATACCGATAACCAGTTTATTCATGCCTCTACCAGTCGTGGGGTGATGCGTTCCTCGCTTGATAACGTCTACTGGCGTAAAAAGTTCTGGCAGGCGCGCCGAATTTAACCGGCAATAATCTGTGTTGGGCTAATAAAAAACGGAGCTATCAGGCTCCGTTTTTTATTAAATAATACTAATTAATGAGCCCACTAATAGTTATCAACTATTGTATTAATCCAGTTTTATCTGGTGGCGCTTATTGCCTTCCCAGGATAATCTTGAATGCTGGCTAAGGATAGTCTTATTCATTTCTGGATTAGGTATACGGATAATGATTATATCACTCGATAAAACCTGGCGCTCAGAGCTGCTTTTCAATCCGGCACGTAATGCCGAGGGCGAATTGCAGGGACTGGAGATCGTCGTTAACTTTGTAGGCGTCAACCGTGAGGCTGAGGCGTCCGCAGAGCTGATTTTGCCTCACTTAACACCACAGCAGTCCGAAATGCTATTTATTGAACAGCTTCACTTGTTAAGCGTATGTCAGCATTTCTTTATTCAGCATCAGATTGCCGCATGGATTAATATTACGCCAGCAGTTGTAGAAAGATTGTTAAGAGATGATGATTTAGCAGCATCTGTTAATCGGTATCCGTTTATTGAGCTTATGGTTAATGAGAATTATCTTAACTTAAATAATGAAAGTGAGAATAGTTCGCTGTCCCAATTAAGCAGCAGATATCCGCTTGTGCTGGCAAATTTCGGCGCAGGAGCGGCCTCTACCCGAGCCGTATTTGATGGTCTTTTTGCGCGCGTTAGGCTGGATAAATATTTTGTTTCCCAGCGCCTCAAATCGCCATCGTTTCAGCCTTTTATGCAGGCTATTATCACCCAGGTTGAACCCTACTGCCGTTCAGTCATGATTGCGGGTATAGATAGCGAGCAGACGCTGAAGAAGGTGATGCCGTTTGCCTTTAGCGCTATGCAGGGAGGCCTGTGGCCGCCGGTGCTACCGGAGCAGATTACCGAGCTGGTGAGGTGATACCCGCGCACTCTGCCTGTGTTTATTCCTCCTGATACCTTCTACACTACAGTAAAAGGAGGATCCATGACCCTTACGTTTACCACACACTGGCGCGATGAGCTGCCGGGATTTTACACCTCGCTTTCCCCTACGCCGCTGCGCAATGCGCGCGTGCTATGGCATAACGCGGCGCTGGCCCAGGATCTGGGCGTACCCGACGCGCTCTTTACCCCTGCGGAAGGGGCGGGCGTCTGGGGCGGTGAAACGCTGCTGCCGGGTATGTCCCCGCTGGCTCAGGTCTACAGCGGCCATCAGTTTGGCGTCTGGGCAGGACAGCTGGGCGACGGTCGCGGTATTTTGCTTGGGGAGCAGCTGTTGGCCGATGGCAAAACCGTCGACTGGCACCTTAAGGGGGCCGGGCAGACGCCTTACTCCCGCATGGGTGATGGACGCGCCGTGCTGCGCTCGACCATTCGCGAAAGCCTGGCGTCGGAGGCGATGCACTATCTTGGCATCCCCACCACCCGGGCGCTGGCGATAGCGACCAGCGATACGCCCGTGGCGCGGGAAACCACCGAGCAGGGTGCTATGCTGATGCGCATTGCCGAAAGCCATCTGCGTTTCGGTCATTTCGAGCATTTCTACTACCGCCGCGAGCCGGAGAAGGTGCGTCAGCTGGCAGATTTCGCCATTCGTCACCACTGGCCGCATCTTGCTGATGAGAGCGACAAATATGTGCTCTGGCTGCGGGATGTGGTAGCGCGTACCGCGACGCTGATCGCCCAGTGGCAGGCGGTCGGTTTTGCTCATGGCGTTATGAATACCGACAATATGTCGATTCTTGGCCTGACCATCGACTATGGCCCGTTCGGCTTCTTGGATGACTATCAGCCCGGTTTTATCTGTAACCACTCCGACTATCAAGGGCGCTACCGTTTTGATAATCAGCCTGCGGTCGGCCTGTGGAATCTCCAGCGCCTTGCCCAGACGCTATCGCCCTTTATTGATGTTGATACGCTGAACAGCGTGCTGGATGAGTATCAGCAGGTGCTGCTGGAGCAGTACGGGAAGCTCTTGCGCAGCAAGCTAGGGCTGTTCACCGAGCAGCGCGGCGATAACGAGCTGCTAAACACGCTTCTTGCTTTGATGGCGCGGGAGGGCAGCGACTATACCCGCACGTTCCGCATGCTGAGCACTACCGAGCAGCACAGCGCCAGCTCGCCGCTGCGCGACGAGTTTATCGATCGCGGGGGATTTGATGCCTGGTTTAGCTCCTACCGTATACGGTTGCAGAGCGAGCAGATTGACGATGCCGAGCGCCAGCGGCAGATGAAAAGCGTTAACCCGGCGCTGGTACTGCGTAACTGGCTGGCCCAGCGGGCTATCAGCGATGCCGAGAAGGGCGATACCCAGGAGCTGGAGCGGTTGCACCAGGCACTACGCGATCCCTTTAGCGATCGTAGCGATGACTATGTCAGCCGTCCGCCGGACTGGGGCAAACATCTGGAAGTGAGCTGTTCAAGCTAAAAGAGAGTGCCCGCCGCCGCGGTGGCGGGCAGGATGTCAGAAGCGCGAGGCCACTGCGGCGGAGAGCTTCTCCACCAGCAGAGTGGTATCTTCCCAGTGGAGGCACGGGTCGGTAATAGATTGCCCATAGGTCAGCGGCTGGCCGGCAACAATCTTCTGCGTTCCTTCCTGCAGGAAACTTTCTGCCATGATCCCGGCAATGGCCGTCGAGCCGTTACGGATCTGCTGGCAAACGTCGTCACATACCTCTAGCTGGCGGCGATGCTGCTTCTGGCAGTTGCCGTGGCTAAAATCGACCACCAGATGTTCCGGCAGGGAGAACTCGCTCAGCGTATCACAAGCCTCGGCAATCGCCTCGGCGTGGTAGTTAGGCGTTTTCCCGCCGCGCATAATAATATGTCCGTAGGGATTGCCGCTGGTCTGGTAGATAGTCATCTGGCCATTTTTATCCGGCGACAGGAACATATGGCTCGCCCGCGATGCACGAATAGCGTCAACCGCGATGCGGGTGTTGCCATCCGTACCGTTTTTGAAGCCTACCGGACACGAGAGCGCCGACGCCATCTCACGGTGGATTTGACTCTCCGTGGTGCGCGCCCCGATGGCCCCCCAGCTGATAAGATCGGCAATAAACTGTCCGGTCACCATATCGAGAAACTCGGTGGCGGTGGGAACGCCCAGCTCATTCACTTGCAGCAGCAGCTTCCGCGCCAGCTCCATGCCGTGATTAACCCGGTAGCTGCCGTTGAGATCCGGATCGGAGATCAGACCCTTCCAGCCCACGACGGTGCGCGGTTTCTCAAAATAGGTCCGCATGACAATCTCCAGCGTATCGTGATGCTTTTCGCGCAGCGACTGTAACCGGCGAGCATACTCAAGCGCGGCATCAAGATCGTGGATGGAGCAGGGGCCTACGATCACCAGCAGACGGCGATCTTCACCATTTAAAATTTTCTCAATTCGCCGACGCGAAGCGTTAACATGTTCCGCAACCTGTCGCGAGACAGGATACCGCTCGGCCAGTTCGGCTGGCGTCACCAGGCTATCAATGCGCGCAGTGCGGAGTTCATCAGTTTTGTTCATGACTTATCTCAGAAATAGGCGGCTTCAACGGCAAAAGTGCCGGAAGTAATGGGCATCACGATAAACCAATCCTTGATGTTTTCAAGTATGAGGGTGATGCACATCACAATTCTGCGGGCAATGATAGCGGAAAATGACGCGTTGTACTAGCTAATTAGTACATGCTGCGATTCAGCTTCATGATATCGAGGATCTTGGTGGCAATCTCCTCAACCGAATAGTTGGTGCTATTCAGGTAGGGAATATTGTTTTTACGATACAGGGCCTCTACCTCGGCTAGCTCCAGCCGACACTGACGCATGGAGGCGTAGCGGCTGTTCTCTACGCGCTCCTCACGGATCGCCGCCAGACGTTCGGCGTTAATCGTCAGGCCAAATAGCTTATGCTGCAACGGCTTTAAGGCAGCGGGGAGCACCAGGTTATCCATATCATCGGCAATAAAGGGATAGTTGGCGGCACGAATGCCAAACTGCATCGCCAGATAGAGGCTGGTAGGCGTTTTACCGCAGCGGGACACCCCCAGCAAGATGACCTGCGCCTGCTCCAGGTTACGCATTGAGATGCCATCATCATGAGCGAGGGTGTAATCAATGGCCGCGATTCGGGCATCGTACCGCGTCAGGTTTCCCGGATTGAGTCCGTGGGTGCGGTGGGTGATCGGAGTAGGATCGAGCTTAAGCTCCTGCTGGAGTGGGGCCACCAGCGCCTGAACGATATCCTGGCAGAAGCCCTGGCTCTGGGTAATGATGCTGCGGATCTCCGGGGTCACAATAGAGTAGAAGACCAGCGGGCGCACGCCGGTCTGCTGGAAAATGGCGTCAATCTGCTCCTTGACGGCATTGGCGCGCTGGACGTTTTCCACGAACGGCAGCGTGATGCTGTGAACGGCGACGGGAAACTGCGACATCACCGCATGCCCGAGAACCTCTGCCGTAATGGCCGTGCCATCAGAAATATAAAACACCTGGCGATCCACTGAATTTTCCATTTTTATCCCCCCATAGCATGATGGTGTTAGAGCCTGAATTAATTTATGTACCATACTACTGCGCCACTCGCATCTATGAAAAATGAAATGGTGTTTTTATTTTTACTGAAATGTGCATTTCACTTTTCTTTTTCGTATGTAGAACGGCTTTCAAAAAGAGTGCAAACAAATCATGAGGTTACAAAATTGCGTGAAACTGTCCGAAAAATAGAAAAATAAAGTTGCTTGAACGATTCACCGTTTTTTTAAGCGAGCCAGGTATGCCAGGATAAATAGGTACGTCAGGAGTTATTAACTCAATCATATATCAAAAAAGGATTGTCCGATGTCCAACAATGGCTCGTCACCGCTGGTGCTCTGGTATAACCAACTCGGGATGAATGATGTTGACCGCGTGGGAGGCAAAAATGCTTCCCTGGGTGAGATGATCACCAATCTGTCTGAAACGGGGGTATCGGTCCCTAACGGATTCGCCACCACGGCGGAGGCTTTTAATCAGTTTCTCGACCAAAGCGGCGTCAACCAGCGTATCTATGAGCTGCTGGATCACACGGACATTGATGACGTTGGCGAACTGGCGAAGGCCGGAACGCAGATCCGTCAGTGGATTATTGATACACCCTTCACGCCAGAGCTGGAACAGGCGATCCATGACGCCTATAACCAGCTCTCGGAAGGCGATGCCGAAGCGTCGTTTGCCGTGCGCTCCTCCGCCACGGCAGAAGATATGCCGGATGCCTCCTTTGCCGGGCAGCAGGAAACCTTCCTCAACGTTCAGGGCTACGATGCGGTGCTGGTGGCGGTGAAACACGTTTTTGCCTCGCTGTTTAACGATCGCGCTATCTCTTACCGCGTGCATCAGGGCTATGACCACCGTGGCGTAGCGCTCTCCGCTGGCGTACAGCGCATGGTGCGCTCCGATTTAGCCTCCTCCGGCGTCATGTTCTCTATCGATACCGAATCCGGCTTCGATCAGGTGGTGTTTATCACCTCTGCCTGGGGCCTTGGCGAAATGGTAGTGCAGGGAGCGGTTAACCCGGACGAGTTTTACGTGCATAAGCCGACGCTGGCAAACGATCGCCCGGCCATCGTGCGTCGCACCATGGGATCGAAAAAGATCCGCATGGTCTACGCGCCAAGCCAGGAGCACGGCAAACAGGTGCGCATTGAAGACGTGCCTGAGGCCGATCGTGACGTGTTCTCGTTGACCGATGATGAAGTTCAGGCGCTGGCGAAGCAGGCGGTGCTGATTGAGCAACACTACGGTCGCCCGATGGATATCGAGTGGGCCAAAGATGGCCATACCGGCAAGCTCTATATTGTGCAGGCCCGCCCGGAAACCGTGCGTTCCCGTGGTCAGGTTATGGAGCGCTATACGCTTCATGACCAGGGTAAAGTGGTTGTTGAAGGCCGGGCTATCGGCCACCGCATTGGCGCAGGGCCGGTGAAGGTCATCCACGACATTAGCGAAATGAACCGCATTCAGCCCGGCGACGTGCTGGTAACGGACATGACCGACCCGGACTGGGAGCCGATCATGAAAAAAGCGGCGGCCATTGTCACCAACCGCGGCGGACGTACCTGCCATGCGGCGATCATCGCCCGCGAGCTTGGCATTCCGGCCGTCGTGGGCTGCGGTGACGCCACCGACCGCATTCGCGACGGCGAAAAGGTTACCGTCTCCTGTGCTGAGGGCGATACCGGCTATGTCTATGCCGAGATGCTCGACTTCAGCATAAAAAGCTCCAGCGTTGACACCATGCCTGATCTGCCGCTGAAGATCATGATGAACGTCGGTAACCCGGATCGCGCCTTTGACTTCGCCTGTCTGCCAAACGAAGGCGTAGGCCTGGCGCGTCTGGAGTTCATCATCAACCGCATGATCGGCGTCCATCCGCGGGCGCTGCTGGAGTTTGACGATCAGACGCCAGAGCTGCAAAAAGAGATCCGCGAGATGATGAAGGGCTACGACTCGCCGAAGGCGTTCTATGTCGGTCGCCTGAGCGAAGGGATTGCCACCCTCGGCGCGGCGTTCTGGCCGAAGCGCGTCATCGTGCGCCTCTCTGATTTTAAATCCAACGAGTACGCCAACCTGGTGGGCGGGGAGCGCTACGAGCCGGAAGAGGAGAACCCGATGCTGGGCTTCCGTGGCGCAGGCCGCTATGTCTCTGACAGCTTCCGCGACTGCTTTGCGCTGGAGTGCGAGGCGGTGAAACACGTGCGTAACGATATGGGCCTGACTAACGTCGAAATTATGATCCCCTTCGTGCGCACCGTTGACCAGGCAAAAGCGGTAGTAGACGAGCTGGCGCGTCAGGGCCTGAAGCGCGGTGAAAACGGGCTGAAGGTGATCATGATGTGCGAGATCCCATCCAACGCCCTGCTGGCGGAGCAGTTCCTGGAGCACTTTGACGGCTTCTCTATCGGCTCGAACGATATGACGCAGCTGACTCTGGGCCTCGATCGCGACTCCGGCGTGGTCTCAGAACTGTTTGACGAGCGCAACGAGGCGGTAAAAGCGCTGCTGTCGATGGCGATCCGCGCGGCGAAAAAAGAGGGCAAGTACGTAGGTATCTGTGGTCAGGGCCCCTCCGACCACGAGGACTTTGCCGCCTGGCTGATGGAAGAGGGGATCGACAGCCTGTCGTTGAACCCGGATACCGTGGTTCAGACCTGGCTGAGCCTCGCTGAAATCAAGTAAAACGTTATCGCTTTCTTAAAGCCTCCCCACCGGGGAGGCTTTTTTATTCGTTACAGATTTGTATTTGGTCGAAAGAATTTCTGCTGATGTGACGACACCTTGGTTTATTTATCCATCCCGAACTACCCTTACAGAGGCTAAAGCTGAAGCCATTCCAGCTCTATTTTTTTTAACCGTCGAAAATTGCGACATAAGCCGTAAGGTTATAAGGGAGAAGAAAAGATGGCCGATCAACATGTACATGTCCGAAACGATTACGATGACATATATACGCCGGGTAGAGGCGTTCCCCTAAAACGTATTTCATGGAGTGCAGTGTTTGCCGGCGTCATTATTTCAATGGTGCTCTACCTGATCCTTTCTATTCTCGGCACCGCGATTGGTGCCAGCACTATCGATCCTCTGGAAGAGCAAGATCCGCTGGGGGGTATCGGCATGGGCGCGGCCATCTGGACTGGCTTGAGCATGCTGATCGCCATTGCCGCAGGGGCCTATGCCAGCGGCAGGCTGGCACAGCGAGAAGGAGCCTTGCATGGTCTGCTGATGTTTGGCGTCAACACTATTATTAGCGCCTGGTTCGTCGTTATGCTGGCCAATAGCGCGGTCACCGGCGCCATGAATATATTAGGGGCGGGTTTACAGGCGGTAGGCAGTGGCGTTACGGCAGTTGCCCCGTCGGTTAAGGATATGGCGAAAGAGAAGCTCGCAGAGAACAATATTAATCTCGACAGCTTACAGGATGAGCTTGAAACAACGCTGCGACAGACCGGGAAACCGGAGCTGCAGCCAGAGGCGCTGCAAAATCAGGCGCAGAATGAAGCGAATAATGCCCAGAACCAGGCGGCAGCAACGGCTAACACGCCGCAGACGGCTGATACAGATGTCGCTGGTTTTATTAAAGGCCTAATCGACAGAAATCAGAGCACCTTCCAGGCAGCCGACCGTGAAGCGCTGAAAAATATTATTCAGGCGCGTACCGGTAAATCTGATGCCGAAGCGGAACAGATTGTTGCCCAGACGGAAAAAAGCTATCAGGAAGCGCGGGCGAAATTTGACGAGCTGAAAGCGCAGGCGGAGCAGAAAGCCCGTGAAGCAGGTGAGAAAGCGGCAGCCGCTACGGCTAAAGCGAGCTGGTTCACCTTCTTTATGCTGCTGATTGAAGCGGTACTGGCAGGTGCGATGGGTATGGTAGGACGTCGTACCCAGCCACGTCAGGTAACGGCGAACGAGCGTCGCAGATAATATCGATAGTTAATTACGCATAAAGCCAGGCTTCGGTCTGGCTTTTTTTATGCTTATTTTCAGTACAGCTTTCGGCACGGGAATTTAGCTTAAAAAAAAGCCCATCGTGGGAGATGGGCAAAGACTACACACAGCAATTCGTTGTTTCACTCAGGGGATTTCCATGCTTATAAATCAAAGCCTTGATTTATAACCGTGCCTTAATAGTAGGCATCCCCTAATTTTGAGTCGATCAGATTCGTCTCAATAGTTAATAATAAGTAACGATTTTGCGACAAGGAAAATGAGAGATATAGCGTATATAGCGGGTTGCGCGGTCTGACCAGAAAGGAAATATTAATAATTGATAAGCAGGGCTTAATAGTAAAGCGGGTTTCCCCGCTTTATTGATTATTTATTATGCACTTCGTGCGTGTTCACCTTTTTCAGCAGATTATCGTCAATGTTGCCAGGCGCAGGGACCTCTTGAACCCAGGCATCAAAAAGACGCCATGAGACGGCGAGCAGTACCGGACCGATAAACAGGCCAATCATGCCAAAGGCGATGAGTCCGCCAATGACGCCCGAGAGGATAAGAATCAACGGCAGATCGGCCCCCATGCGAATGAGCACCGGACGGATGACGTTATCCAGCGTACCGACTACGCAGCTCCAGACCAGCAGCACCGTGCCCCAGGTGGTATCTCCGCTCCAGTAAAGCCAGATAATGGCCGGAATCAGCACCGGCAGGGGACCAATCTGTACCAGACAGGAGAGGATCATCACCACCGTAAATAGCGTCGGATAGGGTACGCCGCTGATTGCCAGCCCAATGCCGCCCAGCACCGCCTGCACCAACGCGGTAACGACCACGCCGAGTGCCACGGCGCGAATGGCCTGGGCTGCCAGCAGGACGGCGGTATCACCCCGCCTGCCCGCCAGACGCGTAGCGAAATGGCGGATACCCTGAGCGACCCGCTCACCGCGCCAGAACAGTAGGGCGCTGAACAGGAGCATCAGCGCACAGTGCATCATAAAGCGTCCAATGTGCGCCGCCTGGCCGACAAACCAGGTCGTGGTGGCACCTAAATAGGGCCGCACCTTGGCCATAATCGCGCTACCCCCCATATCCAGCAGATTATGCCAGCCGAGATAGAGATTACTGCCTATCAGCGGAATGCTCTTAAGCCAGGCTAAATCCGGCGGCGTTAGGTCGCCGGAGCTAATCGCACGGATCACCGGGCCGCTGCCGTCAACAAGGCTGTTAACCAGCAGGGCAATAGGAATAACAAATACCAGGATTAAGATTAGCGTCATGCACAGTACCGCCAGGGAACGACGGCCCGCCAGCACGCGCTGGAAGCGTAAAAACAGCGGCCATGTGGCAATGACGATAGTACCTGCCCATGCAAAGCTAAGGATGAAGGGTTGCACTATCCATAAACACGCAACAATCATCACGGCTAAAAACAGCACCGAGAGCAGGATCTGAGCCACATCCCCGGACTGACGACTAGTGATCATAAGATCTATCCACCTTTTTTATTCGCCGAACCGTCGGCGCAGCGTTTGATTAATACAAGAATACGGCTGTGAATTTCAGCGCATTTTGCCTGCGCTATTTTGCCCGTAATTCACATGGGCGTAGCGTAAAAAAATGTGATACAACGATAAACCACAACGCAAACGATACACTTACAACATTAACAGTCAGGCAGGGTCAACGGTAATGATCCCACAGATTTCTCAAGCACCCGGCGTCGTTCAGCTGGTGCTCAATTTTTTGCAGGCACTGGAGCAACAGGGTTTTACAGGTGATACCGCCACGGATTACGCCGACCGGCTAACCATGGCCACCGATAACAGTATTTACCAGCTTCTCCCCGATGCGGTGGTGTTCCCCCGTTCTACCGCCGATGTCTCGCTGATCACCCGCCTTGCGGGTGAGGCCCGCTTCCAGTCGCTGGTCTTCACGCCGCGCGGCGGCGGGACGGGCACCAACGGCCAGGCGCTCAACCACGGCATTATTGTCGATCTCTCCCGCTATATGAACCGCATCCTTGAGATCAACCCCGAAGAGGGGTGGGTGCGGGTAGAAGCGGGCGTGATCAAGGATCAGCTGAACCAGTTTTTAAAACCGTACGGCTTCTTCTTCGCCCCGGAGCTTTCCACCAGCAACCGCGCCACGCTGGGCGGCATGATCAATACCGACGCCTCCGGGCAGGGATCGCTGGTCTACGGTAAAACCTCTGACCACGTGCTCGGCGTGCGAGCCGTGCTGCTGGGCGGCGATCTGCTGGATACGCAGCCGGTATCGCTGGAGCTGGCGCGCACGCTTGGGCAGGCGCAAACGGCACAGGGGCGGATCTACAAAACGGTTTATGACAGCTGCTTTGATAATCGTCAGCTTGTTATCGATAAGTTTCCCAAGCTCAACCGCTTCCTGACCGGCTACGATCTGCGCCACGTCTTCAATGATGAGATGACGACCTTCGATCTCACCCGCATTCTGACCGGATCGGAGGGCACGCTGGCTTTCATTACGGAGGCGCGGCTTGATATCACGCCGCTGCCGAAGGTGCGTCGGCTGGTCAACGTCAAGTATGACTCCTTTAACTCGGCGCTACGCAACGCGCCGTTTATGGTTGAGGCTCAGGCGCTGTCGGTTGAGACCGTTGACTCTACGGTGCTTAATCTGGCGCGGGAGGATATCGTCTGGCACTCCGTGCACGATTTGATTACCGATGTGCCGGATAAAACCATGCTGGGGCTGAACATCGTTGAGTTTGCTGGCGATGATGGCGAGCTGATTGACGCTCGGGTCAATGCGCTTTGCCAGCGTCTGGATGAGCTGATCGCTGCTCAGGAGGGCGGAGTGATTGGCTGGCAAATATGCAGCGATCTGGCGGGAATTGAACGTATCTACGCGATGCGTAAAAAAGCGGTCGGCCTGCTGGGGAATGCCAAAGGCGCGGCGAAGCCGATACCCTTTGCAGAAGATACCTGCGTGCCGCCGGAGCACCTGGCGGACTACATCGTTGAGTTTCGTGCCCTGCTCGACAGCCACGGACTCAACTACGGCATGTTTGGCCACGTGGATGCAGGAGTGCTGCACGTGCGTCCGGCGCTGGATATGTGCGACCCGCAGCAGGAGATGCTGATGAAAAGGATCTCCGAAGAGGTGGTGGCCCTGACGGCGAAATATGGCGGCCTGCTCTGGGGTGAGCACGGCAAGGGCTTCCGGGCGGAATACAGCCCAGCGTTCTTTGGCGAACAGCTCTATGGCGAACTGCGCAAGGTGAAAGCCGCGTTCGATCCGCAGAACCGACTCAATCCGGGTAAAATCTGCCCGCCGGCGGGCCTTGATGCGCCGATGATGCAGGTCGATGCCGTGAAGCGCGGCACCTTTGACCGACAGATCCCTATTAGCGTGCGCGCCTCATGGCGTGGCGCGATGGAGTGCAACGGCAACGGGCTGTGCTTTAACTTTGACGCCAAAAGCCCGATGTGCCCGTCGATGAAAATCACCAGCAACCGGATCCACTCTCCTAAAGGCCGGGCCACGCTGGTACGTGAATGGCTGCGGCTGCTGGCGGATCGCGGTATCGATCCCATCAAGTTAGAGAAGGAGCTGCCGGGAAAACGCGCCAGTCTGCGAGGGCTGATCGAACGTACCCGCAACAGCTGGCATGCCCGTCACGGCGAGTATGACTTCTCGCACGAGGTGAAAGAGGCGATGTCCGGCTGTCTGGCGTGCAAAGCCTGCTCCACCCAGTGCCCGATTAAAATTGACGTGCCGGAGTTTCGCTCGCGCTTCCTGCAGCTTTATCACACTCGCTATCTGCGTCCGCTCAGCGACCACGTTATTGCCAGCGTCGAGAGCTATGCGCCGCTGATGGCCCGAGCGCCGAAAACCTTTAACTTCTTTATGAGCCAGCCGTGGGTGCGTGCTCTGTCGGCTACCCATATTGGGATGGTGGATCTGCCTCTGCTGTCGGTGCCTTCTCTGCAACAGCAGATGGTGGGGCACCGTTCGGCAAACATGACCCTCGACGAACTGGAGCAGCTTAACGAGGAAGAGCGCGCGAAAACGGTGCTGGTGGTGCAGGATCCCTTTACCAGCTACTACGACGCACAGGTGGTGAGCGATTTTGTCCGTCTCGTTGAGAAGCTGGGCTACCAGCCGGTGGTGTTGCCGTTTTCACCGAACGGTAAGGCGCAGCATATCAAAGGCTTCCTGACGCGCTTTGCCAAAACCGCGCAGAAAACCTCTGACTTCCTGACGCGCGTGGCGCAGCTGGGCATGCCGATGGTGGGCGTCGATCCAGCGCTGGTGCTCTGCTATCGCGATGAGTATAAGCAGACGCTAGGGGATAAGCGCGGAGAGTTCAACGTTCAGCTGGTACACGAGTGGCTGCCTGGCGCGCTGGCCTCGCATGAGGATCGGGTCCCGGGCGGCGAGGCATGGTATCTGTTTGGCCACTGCACGGAGGTCACCGCGCTGCCGGGTGCGCCTGCGCAGTGGGCAACCATTTTTGCTCGCTTTGGCGCTAAGCTTGAAAACGTCAGCGTCGGCTGCTGCGGGATGGCCGGAACCTACGGTCACGAGATGAAGAATCACGCTAACTCGCTGGGCATCTACGAGCTCTCCTGGCATCAGGCCATGCAGCGCCTGCCGCGCAATCGCTGCCTGGCGACGGGCTACTCCTGCCGCAGCCAGGTGAAACGCATCGAGGGTAGCGGCGTGCGCCATCCGCTACAGGCCCTGCTGGAGATAATGGGATGATCTGGAAACGTACGGCTACCCTCGACGCGCTAAACGCGATGGGCGAGGGCAATATGGTAGGACTGCTGGATATCCGTTTCGAGCGCATCGGTGACGATGTGCTTGAGGCCTCAATGCCCGTCGACGCTCGCACGCATCAGCCGTTTGGCCTGCTGCACGGCGGCGCGTCGGTGGTGCTGGCGGAAACCCTCGGTTCGGTGGCAGGCTATCTCTGCACCGAGGGCGAGCATAGGGTGGTAGGAATTGAGATCAACGCTAACCATATTCGCGCCGTACGCAGCGGCCGGGTACGCGGTGTTTGCGCAGCACTGCATACCGGCGGGCGGCACCAGGTCTGGCAGATTGAGATCTTCGACGAGAAGAATCGGCTGTGCTGCTCATCGCGGCTGACCACCGCCGTGGTATAGATAAATTGGGTAGACCATTTTTATTAAGTCCGCAAGGTGATTATTTAAAAGCGTGATACACTAGGCGATATTGAATCTCCTGATAAAGACGTTGTCCAATCAGGAGATGTATCGCTGAATGACCTAATGAAGGGATTCGTTGTTTCCTTAAGCGCTACTTATTATAAGCTTACAAGGTAACAATGATATGATCGCTTCATTTAAACTCGCTTTTCTTCATCCCCGTCACTGGATGACCTGGTTTGGTCTTGCCATTCTGTGGCTTCTGGTTCAACTGCCTTATCCTGTGCTTCACCGCTTCGGTACCGGCCTTGGCCGCATTGCGCGTCCGTTTTTAAAGCGCCGGGAAAGCATTGCCCAGCGCAACCTTGAGCTCTGTTTCCCTGAGATGACGCCCGCCCTGCGCGAAACGTTAATCAATAGAAACTTTATGTCATTAGGCATGGGCCTGATCGAAACCGGTATGGCCTGGTTCTGGTCGGACAAGCGCGTACGCCGCTGGTTCGACGTGGAAGGCTATCAGAACCTGGTTGAAGCCCAGAGAAAACACCACGGCGTGATGGTCGTCGGCGTGCACTTTATGTCGCTGGAGCTGGGCGGTCGCGTGATGGGGCTGTGTCAGCCGATGATGGCCACCTATCGTCAGCACAACAGTCCGGTCATGGAGTGGGTGCAGACTCGGGGACGGATGCGCTCGAATAAATCGATGATTGACCGTCGTAACCTGAAGGGGCTGGTCAGCGCGCTGCGGAAAGGTGAAGCGGTGTGGTTTGCACCGGACCAGGACTACGGCCGCAAAGGCAGCACTTTTGCACCGTTCTTCTCTGTTAACGCCGCAACGACCAACGGCACCTACGTGCTGTCACGCCTTTCCGGCTCGGCGATGCTGACGGTCACGATGATTCGTAAACCGGATGGCTCCGGCTATCAGCTGCATATCGGCAAGGCGTTAACCGACTATCCGGTAGAGAATGAGTTTGAAGCCGCCAGCTATATGAACCGGGTGATTGAACGGGAAATTATGCGCGCCCCGGAGCAGTATCTGTGGATCCACCGCCGCTTCAAAACCCGCCCGATGGGCGAAGCCTCGCTCTATCTTTGATCTTCTACGTCTTCTGAAAACTGCCTGCTCATGCGGGCGGTCATTCAAAACCCTTTTATTTATCCCTTTCTTAAGTTGTTGATTTTATAAGATTGGTAACCGTCCATGAAAAAAGGGTAACATCGCATTTATAAGCCTTTTTTACAGTAATTCAATGAGCTAGAGTAAAGTGGCTCTTGTTCACTGCCGTACAGGCAGCTTAGAAAGACATGGCCGGATAAACCCACCATCATTAATTGTTCACTGCCGTACAGGCAGCTTAGAAAATGTTCGGGCCGTTCGTTCTCGATCTGTTCACGTTCACTGCCGTACAGGCAGCTTAGAAACTGACAACACCCGCCGCCGCGAGGCTCGTTCTGTTCACTGCCGTACAGGCAGCTTAGAAAGCGCACTACGCAGATTAAACCGTTGATGGAGTGTTCACTGCCGTACAGGCAGCTTAGAAATGCATGGCCGTACCCAGCGCCTTGGTGGCCCAGTTCACTGCCGTACAGGCAGCTTAGAAATGTCCCGGCTGATAAAACGCGGCACCGTTCACGTTCACTGCCGTACAGGCAGCTTAGAAATGACGACATTGCGAAATTAATTGCAGAAAAAGGTTCACTGCCGTACAGGCAGCTTAGAAAAACCCCAGCCTCTACAACGTCAGACGCGGTATGTTCACTGCCGTACAGGCAGCTTAGAAAATGAATGAAAGACTCAGGCCCTCCAGCCTCACGTTCACTGCCGTACAGGCAGCTTAGAAAGTCGATATCCACGTTACCGCTGCTATCAACCGGTTCACTGCCGTACAGGCAGCTTAGAAAGGTTATGAATTTGCCGTCATGCTGAGACGCCCGTTCACTGCCGTACAGGCAGCTTAGAAAAGCGATGCGCGCGCGTTGCGGAAATAATCAATGTTCACTGCCGTACAGGCAGCTTAGAAATCATGCATTGCGAACGAGTCATACTGCTGTTGGTTCACTGCCGTACAGGCAGCTTAGAAAGAACCCAATGGGCTGGCTAGCGTAGATGCTGAGTTCACTGCCGTACAGGCAGCTTAGAAAAGGGATATAATTACAACGAACAAAACAACTCCGTTCACTGCCGTACAGGCAGCTTAGAAACGCTTTTCGCCACGGTGCGGAACGTTGAAAAATGTTAACTGCCGCACAGGAAGTTAATAAAACAGCACACGCAGTTAATAAACATTTCGACACTGTTTTTACATTCTCACAAACAAAGAGATTTGACACTTAAGCATAGCCATTGTTTTATTGCGGTTATTCGTGGTCTGTATTTGCTATTCATTCACAGGGGAAATGGAATGCCAGCAACTATTATGCCGTCAGATTTAAAAACAATCCTGCATTCTAAACGGGCAAATATTTATTATTTGCAATACTGCCGAGTGCTGGTAAATGGCGGCCGCGTAGAATATGTCACGGATGAGGGCAAAGCATCTTTATATTGGAACATCCCTATCGCGAATACGACCGTTATTATGTTGGGCACGGGTACATCTATCACGCAGGCTGCAATGCGTGAGTTTGCCCGAGCTGGTGTACTGGTAGGTTTTTGTGGCGGGGGCGGCACGCCGCTTTATGCGGGTAATGAAGTGGATATTGATGTCTCCTGGCTAACGCCGCAAAGCGAATATCGGCCGACTGAATACCTGCAAGGATGGGTCGCTTTTTGGTTTGATGAAGATAAACGCCTGGCAGCGGCGAAACAATTTCAACAAATCCGTATCGATCAAATAGAGCGTCATTGGTTAAGCGCCAGAATGCAGCGTGAAAATCACTTTAGCGTAAGCGCAAACATGCTAGGGGAGCAACTTCTCCGTTTTCGTAATGGGATAGCGGCGGCAACGTCCCAGAATGAGGTTATGCTGCAGGAAGCACATCTTACTAAAATGCTTTATAAATTAGCAAGTCAGGCAGCACAGTATGGTGAATTCAGCCGAGCAAAACGGGGTGGCGGTAGCGATCCTGCTAATCGATTTCTCGACCATGGCAACTACCTTGCCTATGGAATGGCTGCCGTCGCAACGTGGGTGACGGGTATTCCTCAAAGTTTAGCGGTACTGCACGGAAAAACACGCCGTGGCGGTTTGGTGTTCGACCTGGCAGATTTGATCAAAGATGCGTTGGTATTGCCTCAGGCATTTATCGCTGCCATGTCCGGCGAGGATGAGCAGGCATTTCGTCAGCGTTGTATAACAGGGTTTCAGCAAGCAAAGGCGCTGGACCTCTTAATTACTTCCTTGCAGAACACAGCGCTTAAAAATAGTTGTGTTGCCGCATGAATATATTGCTGATTTCCCAGTGTAGCAAAAAGGCACGCGAGCAAACCTGCCATATCTTAGATCAGTTCGCTGAACGGAAGGGCGATGCCAGCTGGCAAACCGCCATCACTCTGGAGGGGCTTGAAACGCTGCGTCGTTTACTGCGGAAAACAGCACGCAAAAATACGGCCGTTGCCTGTCATTGGATTAAACAGAGTGGGCAAACTGAACTGCTATGGATCGTAGGTAATATTCGGCGCTTTAATTCTACGGGCGCGGTTCCAACTAATACAACCTCGCGTGATATTTTGCGCAATCAGCATGAGTTAGCATGGCGTAGCGCAGAGTCGAGCGCAGTTTTTGCAGCTATTGCGGGACTATTCCATGATTTTGGTAAGAGCGGGAAATTATTTCAGCTAACGCTTAACGGCAAAGGTAAAAAAAGATTTCAGCCCTTTCGTCACGAGTGGATTTCAGTTCGCCTGTTTCAGGCATTTGTTGGTGCACAAAGCGATGCACAGTGGTTAGCACGCCTGGGGACGCTAACAACCCAGGATGAGACGCTCATGATTGAGCATCTGAAAAAGGATACTGCATCGTGGTCTGATAGCCCGTTTCTCTCTTTACCGCCGCTGGGTCAAACTATCGCCTGGCTTATTCTTTCACACCATCGGTTGCCGCAATATCTGGGTGAGAACGAGCCTTCGCTACAGGCGGGAAAAAGCTGGTTAACGCATCAGCTCAATACGCTATGGAGTGCAAAAAATCATCTTAATAGCGACTGGTGCGCCGATGATTTTAAATGGGTATGGACTTTCCCACACGGGACGCCGTTACGCAGCAAAACGTGGCGGGAAAAGGCGCGCCAGCTTGCGAAGCGCGCGCTACATGCGGTTTCGGTGCATGAATTCGGGGTATTATCCAATACCTTTACTGTCCACCTGGCTCGCCTCAGTCTCATGCTTTCCGACCATTATTACTCGGCAAGTGAAGCCACGCACGCCTGGCAGGATCCTATTTTAGCGCTGTGGGCTAATACCGATCGGGCAACAGGCCAGCTCAAGCAAAAGTTAGATGAGCATAACGTCGGCGTGGCCCATCATGCACTTTTACTTGGCCGCACATTGCCTCTGTTGCGCCATCAGCTTCCGGCTATTACTCGTCATAAAGGTTTCCGTGAGCGCGCTACCGAAGAGCGCTTTCGCTGGCAAAACCGCGCATGGGATCTCGCGCTGAGCCTGCGTGATGCCTCGCAACAGCAGGGCTTTTTTGGCATCAATATGGCATCTACAGGCTGCGGAAAAACGCTGGCCAATGCCAGAATCATGTACGCGCTGGCGCAGGAACAGCAGGGGTGCCGCTTTACCGTTGCACTTGGTCTGCGCACATTAACGCTGCAAACTGGCTCAGCGTTGAAAAAACGACTCGGCCTTGGAGAGGATGATCTTGCGGTACTGGTGGGATCGAGTGCGGTTAGAGAGCTTTATGCAGAGTCGGTGCCGGATGAAAACAGTAGTAGCGCCGATGATTTTTTCGAACAGCACCAGTATGTCCATTACGACGGGGTAGTGAGCACCGGCCCTTTGCGTCATCTTTTCGAGCGCGATAATAAGCTCAGCAAACTCATTAATGCTCCCGTTCTGGTGGCCACGATTGACCACCTGATGCCTGCTACAGAAGGTGTGCGCGGGGGACGCCAGATAGCCCCTATGCTGCGTCTACTGACCAGCGATCTGGTGCTTGATGAGCCTGATGATTTTGACATTGCCGATCAGCATGCGCTATGTCGACTGGTTAACTGGACAGGTATGTTGGGTGGTCGCGTTCTCCTCTCATCGGCAACGCTGCCTCCTGCATTGGTGCAGGCACTTTTTGCTGCATACTGTACCGGCCGTAGCTCATGGAAACAGGCCTGTGGGGAACCAGGTGCGTCTCTGAACATTTGCTGCGCATGGTTTGATGAAGATGACGCATGTTCTGGCGAGTTTAGTGCTGCAGCTGACTTCTATGATGCTCATTGTCGTTTTGCTCAACGGCGGGCAACGCGTTTGCCGGATAAGCCTGTCCTGCGGCGTGCTCAAATAGCTCATGTTACGTCATCATCGCCAGATGTCGATTCAGTCATCACTGCTTATGCCGACACGCTGCATCATGAAATAATCAATCTGCATAATTCGCATCACGAATGTGATGCGAAAGGAAACTGCATCTCGTTCGGTCTGGTGCGTATGGCTAATATAGTGCCGCTCGTTGCCGCCGCTAACAAGCTTATGAGTACACCCTCACCAGAGGGATATCACATCCATTACTGCGTTTATCATAGTCAGCATCCGTTAGCGATACGTGCATATATTGAGCAGCGACTTGATTCAGCTTTCACCCGGCACGATCCGCAGGCTGTCTGGCATTTGCCCGAGGTCAAGCAAGCCCTGAGGCAGGGAGAAGCAAAGCATCATCTCTTTGTTGTCCTTGCGACCTCTGTGGTTGAAGTGGGCCGTGACTGGGATGCGGACTGGGGAATGATTGAACCCTCATCGATGCGATCGCTTATCCAGTTTGCTGGCAGGATACAGCGCCACCGACAAAAGCAGCCCGAACGCCCCAATATGCTGATCCTAAATAAAAACATTCGCGCCTTGCGTGAACGCTCACCTGCATATTGTCAGCCTGGGTTTGAATCCTCCCGCTTTCCCCTTTCTAGCCACGACCTTACAGAAATTCTCCCCCCGGATCGCTATCAACTGATTAACGCGATCCCCCGCATCCTAGATAGTCAGGTCGCCTGTAAAAAAAACCAACGTTTCGACAGTCTGGTTAGCCTTGAGCATGTTCGGCTTTGGGAAGAGCTACTAGGACGTAGTAAGGATTATCCCGTTGCGGCGCAGTGGTGGCGTCTGCCGCTGCAGTGGAGTGGAGAGCTACAGCGCCGTACCCCATTTCGGCGGTCTCAGAATGAAAGTCAGTTTTTCCTCTATATGCAGGACGACATTGATGAACCACGTTTTATGGCACGAGACGACGGTGCCATGGGCTGGAAGGATCCTGGGGTGTTCCGTTTTTATCCACTTGAGCAGGCGAAAGGCGTTTGGCCGTGGATTGATATTGATTATGCCAAGGTGATGCGCCATCTGGCCGAGTCGACGAACAGCGCGTTGAGCAGGGTATCTGAGCGATTCGGTGAAATAAACCTGCGTAGCAATGATACCACCGGAGAAGTGTGGTTTTGGCATCCTCTGTTAGGTGTCTTCCATGCTCTTTCATAGCGGTACGACATCTACTATTTCTCAGCCATAGAAGGAAAGTGATGAGTGAACGAATTATGTGAATTCATTGAAAACTACATTGCTGGACGACGACAGGCGAAGCTGGAAATCTTCGACAAAGCAGGGGCAAAGCGTCTGGCCGCCGCAGCAGAAGATGACATAGCCGAGCTGGAAGTCTCGCTTCTACAGGAGCGTAGAGAGCTGGAACAACGTTATCAAACCCGAGCCTGGCTTACTGACGCTGCCAAGCGTGCAGGGCAGCTTAACTTTGTTACCCATGCGGCGAAATTTACTCATGGGGATTCAAAGAGCAGCAGTATGTTTAGTACGGCAACTGACTGTGAAGAATACCTCTCTACAGCAACCTTAGCGAAGCCAGAGGCAGATGCGGTGGGGAATTCGGCGGCATTGGATATCGCGAAACTGCTGCAAACAGAGTGCGACGGTGATTCGTTGTTGAGTTGTTTACAACGCGGCGATTACGGCATTCTGGAGGTCTTTGCGGAGAATGAAAGCGAGCTTGCTCAGTGGATAGCGGGTTTCTCCTGTGCTCTGGTATCTAAGCAGCTCTCATCCCATACGTTAGCTAAACAGAGCTTCTTCCCGGTAAGCGATGGTTATCATCTCTTAAGCCCGTTGTTTTCGTCTTCTCTTGCTCAGGCCCTGTATCAGAAGTTAGTCGTACTGCGTTTTGGCGAGGAAGGCCAGGCGGCCAGAAAAGCGCTACGTGAGAAACGAAATCATCCTCATCCTGTCATCTCTTTTCCTGGCACAGCCGTACTCAATTTTGGTGGTACAAAACCACAAAATATTTCGGCGCTTAATAGCAGTCGCAGAGGGCGTATGTGGCTTCTGTCCTGCGCTGCGCCGCAGTGGCAAAACCAGGATAGGCCCCCTTACGGTATTAAAACGCTTTTCAGTAGAGGAACACTGGATAGGGCGACGTGGCAAACTCGACGCCAGCTAATCGATCTTTTACTTAGCGCGGGCGACCGGAACATTGAAGCGCTACGCCATAAGCGTAACCGCTATGTCGATCAAATAATCGATACCCTTTTCAATATCGCTTCTGATATCCAGCGTCCTGAGTGGAGCGGCTGGACACAGGATAGTGATTGTCAGCTGGAGGCAAATCAGCGTCTTTGGCTCGATCCCTGGCGGGCAGAAAAGGACACACAATTTCAACGCGATCGTGAAAATGGTGACTGGCAGGACACCATTGCTGAGGAGTTTGCGCTGTGGCTTAACGGGCATCTGCGACATGCCGGTTTATCAGTAGGCAAAACGGAGCAGCAGGAGTGGCAAAGCCAACCGCTATTTCGTTATCGGCTTAGAGAAATGGAGCAAGCGTTAAGGAGCTATCGCTATGCGTAATGCGATTATTTTGCCATGGCTGGATGTCGAAAACGCCAATGCGGTCGCCGGTTTAACCTGGGGTTTTCCGGCTATAACCCATTTTTTGGGTTATATGCACGCGCTCTCACGCAAGCTTGAGGTTAGCCATGGGCTACGGCTGGAAGCGTGTGGCGTGATTTGTCATCGTTACCAGCTACATGCTTACTCATCCGGGCGTGATTATCAGTTTGCGCTGACCCGTAACCCGTTAACACGTGAAGGGAAGACCGCCTCGTTTAACGAAGAAGGCCGAATGCATCTCACCGTGTCACTGGTGATGGAGTGTCACGGAGATATTGCCAATGGGGATATTGGCATGCGCGAACTTGCCCAGCATCTGCAAACCCTTTGCCAGATGCAAAAGCTTGCGGGCGGTACGATCACCCGTTTGCGTACCGTACAGGTGTGCGCCCTTAGTCAGGTAAAATCAACGCTTTTTGGCCTTATGCCCGGCTTCGCACTGCGGGATCGTTCGTCATGGATCGCAGAACATTTTACAGAGATGAAACGGCACGAGCCTGAGAGTGAGATGCTTGATGCGTGGCTCGATTTTGCCGCGCTGAAAATGGGCGCAGATCAAAATACGCAGGGCGAAGATAACGTGGCCTGGCATTATCAGCCGAAGCCGAAACCAGGTTTTCTGGTGCCACTGATGATTGGCTGGCAGCGCATATCGCCCCTCTATAAGGCAGGGTCAGTATTACATACCCGTGACAAAGATACTCCGTTTAGCTTTGCTGAAGCGGTTTATGGCATTGGGGAGTGGAGAGGTGTGCACCGTATAAAAAACATCGATGAGCTGCTTTGGCGTTATCACACCACTGACAGCGGATATTACTGTCGTAATCATGACTTATCCGACAATGATGATAACCAAGAAAACTATTTTGACACTTTTTAAGGGACTCTAACATGGCAAAAACGTCTGTTATTAAAACCGCTTCGGTTCTCGCGTTTGAACGCAAACTCGCTAATTCAGATGCGGTTCTGTTTTCTGGTAACTGGGAGGGTAATAGTTGGCAACCTGTTCTCATACAGGAAAAAGCGGTCCGGGGCACGATCTCCAATCGACTTAAGAATGCGCTGACCAGCGATCCGGCAAAGCTAGATGCGGAAATACAAAAAGCGAATTTACAGATAGTAGACGTGGCGTCACTGCCAGCAGACGCTGATACATTAAAAATGTGTTTCTCATTACGTGTATTGGGCAATCTTGCCACGCCTTCCGTATGTAACGACAGGCAATATCAGGAAGCATTACAAGCGACGATAGAAGGCTATATTTCTGAATTTAGCTTTAATGAGCTGGCATTGCGCTATGCAACAAACCTGGCAAACGGGCGATTTTTATGGCGCAACCGCATCGGAGCCGAGCATATCCGTGTTGTTGTCAAAGGAAGTAAAACCTGGGAGTTCAACGCCCACGATTTTTCACTGCGTGATTTCTCAACACGTAATAATGATGCTGTGCTGGAGCTTGCCAAAGAGATTGCCAGCGGTTTAGCCGGTGAAAGCTTTGTGCTGCTTAACGTTGAAGCATATGTACGTTTAGGGCAGGGCCAGGAAGTATTTCCATCCCAGGAGCTTGTTCTTGACGGCAACAGTAAAAAAAGCAAAGTGCTATACCATGTAAATGGTATTGCTGCATTGCATTCACAAAAGGTAGGTAATGCGCTGCGAACGATTGATACGTGGCATCTACTTGCTGACTCACTTGGGGCTATCGCCGTTGAGCCTTATGGTTCGGTAACCAGCCGCGGGATCGCCTGCCGGCAGCCAAAAGATAAACTCGATTTTTATACGCTTCTCGATAACTGGGTCACCAAAGGTGATATACCCTCCGAACGTCAACAGCATTTTGTCATGGCGGTACTGATTCGTGGCGGTGTGTTTGGTGAAAAAGCAGAATAAGGAGAGGCGATGGAAAGCTATCAAGATATTTGTCTGCTGGCTGACCCGGAATTTAAAGAGCAAACGCTTATGTCAGCCCTGTTTATGAAGGTGCATCTGGCTCTTAGCGCACGTAAAAAAGGCGATATAGGTGTGAGCTTTCCTGAACATGCTACAACACCTGGTGCGGTGCTTCGTTTACATGGTCATCAGGAAACACTGGTTGAGTTGGATACAACACAATGGTTAGCGGGCTTACATGATTACTGCATAGTAAAGCCCGTTGCCGCTGTGCCTGATGTCGTAGGCTGGAGAACAGTCAGCCGCGTACAGGTCAAAAGCAGTATTGAGCGGCTCATGCGCCGATCCGTAAGTAAAGGATGGTTAACCGAGGCGCAGGCCGCCCAGCAGCTTAGAGAGCGACGAAACCAGCATTGCGATTTACCTTTTATCCAGCTAAAAAGTCACTCTACTGGTCAGCACTTTAAGCTATTTATCTACCACGGCGACATTCAGAAGAAACCTACAGCAGGGACATTCAACAATTATGGCTTAAGCACGGTAACAACCATTCCATGGTTCAGGGCTGACGCATACCGATAAATGAGGGGAAGCAAGGGCGTGGTAGGGAACAGTCAGGCCTCTGATGAGGCCTGCATCAAGCAACTTTATTCCATCGCCGCCTTTTCGGAAGGGTGTTTCTGGCGGTCAGTCTGATTCCGCAAACGGAACAGACGGCTCCATGGGAGCAGCTTTTGTCGGGGCAAAAAGTCGTGAAGAGGAACTTAGCGCCATTGCAGACGGGGCACTTAAATTTGATGTTGGGGATAACCCCTCCGGCCCGTTGATTGGAACCGTTAAAGTAGCATGATCCGTAATCGATTACAGGCCATACTGCGCTGTGCCGTGTAATAGAAAAGAATCCTTTAAGGCGACGCATTTTTATCGCACAAATCTCTGCCTATCACCCGACTCGTTAGCATAATTGACCAATTTGCTCACGATTTATTCTAAATTGATCCCTATAATGCTACTTAATGCTGTAAAAGATCATATATCGCTACATTAATCGGTTTTGACGATCTATAAAATTTGTTCGATCGATTATTCCTATTGTGCGCTCTGTTTTTAAACTCTTTCGGATGCTAATCACAAAAATAGGTATTGCCTATACATGTTTCAGTTACACGGCCTAATAGAGGTTTTTGCTAAATTAAATGAAGCAATATCAATAAATTAAGATATGACATCCTTTTCTGTTAACCCTGACAGCAGGGTCTATGCTTAATAGATGTATACAAAAAGAGCGCTTAACGCGAATAACCCTGCGGATTAGAGGTTGAAGTGATAATCATTATCACTAACATAGCGTTATGTCCTGCTGACGTAATCATGTGAGGTATACCTATGGAATTGCATTCAGGGACTTTCGATCCAAACAACCCGGGCTGGCAGGGTTTAATCCTGACCCCTGCGGCGGCGGAGCACATTCGCGCCCTGACCAGTAAGCAGCCGGAGCTACGCGGCGTTCGTCTCGGTATCAAACAGACGGGCTGTGCAGGCTTTGGCTATGTACTGGATACCGTGACTGAACCTGCGGAAGACGATCTGCTCTTTGAGCGCGACGGCGCGCATCTGTATGTTCCTCTACAGGCCATGCCGTTCATCGATGGAACGACCGTCGACTATGTGCGCGAAGGATTAAACCAGATATTTAAATTTTATAATCCGAAAGCTCAGCACGAGTGTGGCTGTGGTGAAAGCTTTGGGGTATAGGCGGTACTATGTCTCGTAATGTTGAGTCTCATAAAACTGAAGCAATGGACGATGTCCAAACCTGGTCAGGCCCCCTTAACTATAAAGAGGGCTTTTTTACCCGGTTACAGACCGACGAAATGGCCCACGGCATCAATGAAGATGTGGTGCGGGCTATCTCGGCCAAACGAAATGAACCTGAATGGATGCTTGAGTTCCGCCTGAGCGCATTTCGGGCATGGCTGACCATGGAGGAGCCACACTGGCTCAAGGCTCACTATGACAAGCTCAACTACCAGGATTACAGCTACTACTCCGCGCCTTCCTGCGGCAACTGCGACGATACCTGCGCGTCAGAGCCCGGTGCGGTGCAGCAGACCGGCGCAAACGCCTACCTGACCAATGAGGTAGAGGAGGCGTTTAATCAGCTGGGCGTGCCGGTGCGAGAGGGGCGCGAGGTGGCGGTAGACGCCATCTTTGACTCCGTCTCGGTGGCGACGACCTATCGGGAGAAACTTTCCGAGCAGGGAATTATCTTCTGCTCATTCGGGGAGGCTATCCACGATCACCCCGAGCTGGTGAAGAAATACCTTGGTACGGTCGTACCGAGCAACGATAACTTCTTCGCCGCCCTGAACGCGGCCGTCGCCTCCGATGGCACCTTTATCTATGTGCCGAAAGGCGTGCACTGCCCAATGGAGCTCTCTACCTATTTCCGTATTAATGCGGAGAAAACGGGCCAGTTCGAGCGCACCATTCTGGTGGCCGATGAGGGTAGCTATGTGAGCTATATCGAGGGCTGCTCGGCACCGGTGCGCGATAGCTATCAGCTTCATGCCGCGGTAGTCGAGGTGATCATCCATAAAGACGCGGAGGTGAAATACTCCACCGTGCAGAACTGGTTCCCGGGGGATAACAACACCGGCGGCATCCTGAACTTCGTGACCAAGCGTGCGCTGTGCGAAGGCGAAAACAGCAAGATGTCATGGACGCAGTCAGAGACCGGCTCGGCGATCACCTGGAAATACCCAAGCGTTATCCTGCGCGGCGATAACTCTATCGGCGAGTTCTACTCCGTGGCGCTCACCAGCGGCCACCAGCAGGCCGATACCGGCACCAAGATGATCCACATCGGTAAGAACACCAAGTCGACCATCATCTCGAAAGGGATCTCGGCAGGGCAGAGCCAGAACAGCTACCGCGGGCTGGTGAAAATCATGCCGACGGCGACCAACGCGCGTAACTTTACCCAGTGTGACTCGATGCTGATTGGACCTGACTGCGGGGCACACACCTTCCCCTATGTTGAGTGCCGCAACAACAGCGCCCAGCTTGAGCACGAGGCGACTACCTCGCGCATTGGTGAGGATCAGCTTTTCTACTGCCTGCAACGCGGCATTAGCGAAGAGGATGCAATATCTATGATTGTTAACGGCTTCTGTAAAGATGTCTTCTCCGAGCTGCCGCTGGAGTTTGCCGTAGAAGCACAAAAACTGCTGGCAATTAGCCTTGAACACAGCGTCGGTTAAGGAATAAGGGAATCCCTATGTTAAGCATTAAAGATTTACAGGTATCCGTTGAAGATAAAGAGATCCTGCGCGGTCTGAGCCTGGAGGTTCGCCCCGGCGAGGTGCACGCCATTATGGGACCCAACGGTTCCGGTAAAAGTACGCTGTCAGCAACCCTGGCCGGGCGGGAAGACTATGAAGTCACCGGCGGCAGCGTTGAGTTTAAAGGTCAAGACCTGCTGGAGCTGGATCCCGAGGAGCGTGCAGGCGAGGGCGTCTTTATGGCGTTCCAGTACCCGGTGGAGATCCCCGGCGTCAGCAATCAGTTCTTCCTGCAAACCGCGCTTAACGCCGTGCGCAAGCACCGTGGTCAGGAGGAGCTAGACCGCTTCGACTTCCAGGATCTGATGGAAGAGAAGATCAAGCTGCTGAAGATGCCGGAAGATCTGCTCACGCGTTCGGTCAACGTCGGCTTCTCTGGCGGTGAAAAGAAGCGCAATGATATTTTGCAGATGGCGGTGCTTGAGCCTGAGCTGTGCATCCTCGATGAAACAGACTCCGGCCTGGACATTGACGCCCTGAAGATTGTCGCTGACGGTGTGAACTCCCTGCGCGACGACAAGCGGGCCTTTATCATCGTCACGCACTACCAGCGCATCCTTGACTACATCAAGCCCGATTACGTGCATGTCCTTTATCAGGGCCGCATTGTCAAATCAGGCGATTTTACGCTGGTCAAACAGCTGGAGGAGCAGGGCTATGGCTGGCTTACAGAACAGCAGTAACGCGCTGCAGCAGTGGCATCATCTGTTTGAAGCCCAGGGCGGGAACCGCTCCGAGCAGGCCCAGCAGCACCTGCAGCAGATGCTGCGCTTAGGCCTGCCGACGCGCAAACAGGAAGACTGGAAATATACGTCCCTCGACGAGCTGCTGAAGCACCAGTTTGTCGCCAAAAGCAGCCGCATTAGCGCTGAACAGCGTGACGCCCTGGCCCTGCCGATAGATGCGCTGCGTCTGGTATTTATCGACGGGCAGTTTGATGCCGACCTGAGCGACAGCCTCGACGGCAGCGGATATAGCGTGTCCATCAACGACGAGCGCAGCACATTGCCCGCGCCGGTGCAGTCAGAGGTGTTTCTGCATCTGACCGAAAGCCTTTCGACAAGCGTGACGCATATTCATGTAGCGCGTAATCAACGGCCTGCTAAACCGTTGCTCTTGATGCACATTACCCAAGGGCTGGATGGGGACGAGATGAACACCGTCCACTATCGGCACCATATCGAGCTGGCAGAGAGTGCTGAGGCAACCCTCTATGAGCACTACGTCAGCCTCAACAACAGCGGACACTTCACCGGCTCACGCCTGACGATGAACGTCGGGGCTAACGCGCAGCTGCACCATGTGAAGCTGGCCTTTGAGAACGCGGGTAGCTACCACTTTGCCCATAACGATCTCTTTATGGCCGCCGATGCCGCTGCCTGGAGCCATAGCTTCCTGCTCGGCGGGGCCGTGCTGCGACACCATACCAGCTCCCAGCTTAACGGTGAAAATACCACGCTGCGCATCAATAGCCTGGCGATGCCGGTGAATAACGAGGTATGCGATACCCGTACCTGGCTTGAGCACAACAAAGGCTTCTGTAACAGCCGCCAGCTGCACAAAACCATCGTTAGCGACAAAGGCCGCGCGGTGTTTAACGGCATGATCAACGTGGCTCAGCACGCCATCAAAACCGACGGGCAGATGACCAACAACAATCTGCTGCTGGGCCGGCTGGCAGAGGTCGATACCAAACCGCAGCTGGAGATCTATGCCGACGACGTAAAATGTAGCCACGGTGCGACCGTTGGCCGTATAGATGATGAACAGATGTTTTACCTGCGCTCGCGCGGCATCGATCGGCAAGCCGCCCAGCAGATGATTATCTATGCCTTTGCCGCTGAACTGACAGAAGCCATCAGTGACGAGGCGCTTAAGCAGCAGGTGTTGAGCCGAATTGGTCAGCGCCTTGCAGGGGGCAACGCATGAGTTATTCCGTGAGCGATGTGCGGGCAGATTTCCCCGTCCTGTCGCGTGAAGTGAACGGCGTGCCGCTGGCGTATCTGGACAGCGCTGCCAGCGCGCAGAAACCCAATCAGGTTATCGACGCCGAGGCCGAGTTCTATCGTCACGGCTATGCGGCGGTGCATCGGGGGATCCATACCCTGAGCGCCGAGGCAACGCAGCGGATGGAGAACGTGCGCGCTCAGGCGGCCAGTTTTCTTAATGCCCGGTCAGCGGAGGAGCTCGTCTTTGTCCGCGGTACCACCGAGGCGATTAACCTCGTAGCGCACAGCTGGGGCAACAGCCAAATCCGTGCCGGGGACAACATCATCATTACGATGATGGAGCACCATGCCAATATCGTGCCGTGGCAGATGCTGTGCGAGCGTACCGGCGCTGAGCTGCGGGTGATCCCGCTCAACCCCGACGGGACGCTACAGCTGGACGTCTGGCGCGAGCTGCTTGACGATCGCACCCGCCTGCTGGCAATTACCCAGGTGTCTAACGTGCTGGGCACGGAAAACCCCATCGCCGAGATGACCGCGCTTGCCCACCAGCATGGCGCTAAGGTGCTGGTGGACGGTGCGCAGGCGGTGATCCACCATACCGTTGACGTGCAGGCGCTGGGCTGTGACTTCTATGCCTTTTCCGCGCACAAGCTCTACGGGCCTACCGGCATCGGCATTCTCTATGTCAAAGAGGATATTCTTCAGGCTATGCCGCCGTGGGAAGGAGGCGGGTCGATGATCGCTACCGTCAGCCTGACCGACGGTACGACCTATGCCCGCGCGCCGTGGCGCTTTGAGGCCGGAACCCCAAATACCGGCGGGATTATCGCGCTCGGTGCGGCCATAGAGTACGTCAGCACGCTGGGCCTCGATAATATCCAGGCTTACGAGCAGTCCTTAATGACGTATGCGCTGGCTGAGATGGCCACGGTGCCGGATATCACGCTGTATGGTCCCGCGCAGCGTCAGGGCGTCATTGCGTTCAATTTAGGTAAGCATCACGCCTATGACGTCGGGAGCTTCCTCGATAATTACGGCGTGGCGGTGCGTACCGGCCATCACTGTGCGATGCCGCTGATGGCGTTTTATAACGTTCCAGCCATGTGTCGTGCATCGCTGGCTATTTACAACACGCAGGAAGAGGTGGATCGTCTGGTAGCCGGGCTGAAACGTATTCATCAGCTGCTGGGCTAACAAAGGAGCGGTTATGGCTGAATTACCCGATAAAGAGCGGCTGCTGCGTAACTTTACGCGCTGCGCTAACTGGGAAGAGAAGTATCTTTATATTATCGAACTGGGTCAGCGCCTGCCCGCCCTGAGCGAGCAGGCGCACAGCGCAGAGAACACGATTCAGGGCTGTCAGAGCCAGGTATGGATCGTGATGCAGCAAAACGAGAGCGGCATTATTGAGCTGCAGGGCGATAGTGACGCGGCCATTGTAAAAGGGCTGATTGCCGTCGTCTTTATTCTTTATCAGCAGATGACGGCGCAGGATATTGTCGCTTTTGATGTCCGCCCGTGGTTTGAAAAAATGGCCCTTGCCCAGCATTTGACCCCCTCGCGCTCCCAGGGTCTGGAAGCGATGATCCGCGCAATTCGTAACAAAGCCGCCAACATTAGCTAAACTGTTTTTATAGCTTTCATCCTGTTACGCGAGGTGACTTTTCTCCTCGCGTAATTTTCAGCTTTCTGGCGCTGGGCCAGTGAATACGGGAAACTCTGTATGAAACGCGCGTCTCTAATAACAGTGAGCATTATCAGCGCATTTAGCGCTATTCAAGCCGCCCAGGCAGCAGACTATTTACTGCCGCCGCCGGGTAGCCGTCTTATTGGTCAAAACCAGACCTACACCGTGCAGCCTCAGGATCGTAACCTTCAGGCGATCGGTCGTCACTTCGACACGCCTGCGATGTTGCTTATTGAAGCTAACAATACCATCGCGCCTGTGCCGAAGCCTGGCACGGTGATGACGATCCCTACGCAGATGCTGCTGCCCGATACGCCTCGGGAAGGAATAGTGGTCAATCTGGCCGAGCTGCGGCTCTATTTCTATCCGCCGGGTGAAAACAGCGTCCAGGTCTATCCTATTGGCATCGGCCAGCAGGGGCTTGAAACACCCGTCACGCTGACTCGAATAAGCCAGAAGATACCGAACCCGACCTGGACGCCGCCTGCGGGTATACGGGCGCGCTCGCTTGCCAAAGGCATCACGCTTCCTGCCGTGGTCCCTGCCGGGCCAAATAACCCGCTGGGGCGCTTTGCGCTGCGTTTGGCAGAGGGAAGGGGTGAGTATCTGATCCATGGTACCAGCGCGCCTGATAGCGTTGGGCTACGCGTCAGCTCCGGCTGTATTCGTATGGCCGCCCCCGATATCCAGGCGCTCTTCTCCCAGGCCTCTACCGGCATGCCGGTGCGTATTATCAATGAGCCCGTGAAGTACTCTGTTGAGCCTGACGGCAAGCAGTATATCGAGGTACATCGCCCGCTCTCACAGCAGCCTGAGGAGAACACGCAAACCGTACCCATCACCCTGACCGCGACCTTTAGCCACGCTATTCGTCAGGCGGGAGGCGATCAATCGACAATTGATAAAGCCATGCTGCGGCGTGCAGGGTATCCGGTAAACGTGCCGGTGGCAAAGGGCGCGTCGGGTCCGGCGGCGGTGCTGTCAGCCCACAATAGCCAGACGTCGTCAGTGGCCGGAGCAGGAAGTGAAGGAGCGGGAGTAACGATGACGCAGTAGTCAGAGAGCTACTGAATGACAGGCAAAAAAAATGGCGCACAATGTGCGCCATTTTATTACAGGAACTCTTACTTACGGTAAGAGTGAGCCTGGTTGTCCAGACGCTGGTTAGCGCGAGCTGCGTCGTCTTTAGCAGCCTGAACGTCAGAACGGATTGCGTTCACGTCGTTGCTCAGCTGGTCAACTTTAGCGTTCAGAGTCTGAACGTCAGAAGACAGCTGGTCGATTTTAGCGTTGCTGGAGCAACCTGCCAGCAGAGTAGAACCCAGGATTACCGCGCCCAGTACCAGTTTAGTACGATTCATTATTAATACCCTCTAGATTGAGTTAATCTCCATGTAGCGTTACAAGTATTACACAAACTTTTTTATGTTGAGAATATTTTTTTGCTGGGAATACACCTAAATTTGATCGTTCGCTCAAAGATGCATCGAATTTAGTGAAAATGGTAAAAAAGCTGTGTGAAAACAGACCATTTTCATCGGATATATCTTATGAAATACGACGTTAAATAGTCTAATCCGATTTGCATTCCTAATGAGAGGGGCTTCTGAGGGAATAAAAAAAGCGCCCGGAGGGCGCTTTTAGTGCAAATTAATAGAGCTGTTAATAATTACAGTACATGCACAGACGCTGTATTAGTTGTACCGCTTGGAACCAGCGCACCGGAAACCATGACAACCACGTCGCCTTTCTGTGCCAGGCCGCTCGCCAGGGCGATCTCTTTACCCTGCAGGTAGAAATCATCCGTAGAGGCAATCTCGTTCACCAGCTGCGCGACAACGCCTTTGCTCAGTACCAGCTGACGGGCGGTCAGTTCGTTGGTGGTCAGGGCCAGAATGGTCGCGTCCGGGAAGTATTTACGTACCGCACGGGCAGATTTGCCACCCTGGGTTGCAACAACGATCAGCGGTGCTTCCAGTTTTTCAGCGGTTTCTACTGCACCACGGCAAACGGCTTCGGTGATGCGCAGCTTGCGGCTGTCGTTGTTGAAGTCCAGACGGCTGGTCATCACGCGGTCAGTACGCTCACAGATGGTCGCCATGATGGTCACTGCTTCCAGCGGGTACTTACCTTTAGCGGACTCACCGGAGAGCATCACAGCATCGGTACCGTCGAGGATGGCGTTAGCGACATCGCCCGCTTCAGCGCGAGTCGGACGCGGGTTCTTGATCATAGAATCGAGCATCTGGGTAGCGGTGATCACCACTTTACGTGCGCGGATACATTTTTCGATCATCATCTTCTGGGCGAAGATCACTTCTTCAACCGGGATCTCAACGCCCAGGTCGCCACGGGCAACCATGATGCCGTCAGAGGCTTCGAGGATTTCATCGAAGTTGTTCAGGCCTTCCTGGTTTTCAATCTTGGAGATGATCTGAATGTTTTCGCCGCCGTGCGCCTTCAGGTGCTCACGGATTTCAACTACGTCGGAGCGTTTACGGATAAAGGACGCCGCAACGAAGTCAACGCCTTGCTCACAACCGAAGATCAGATCCTGTTTGTCTTTTTCAGCAAGGGCTGGCAGGGCGATAGAGACGCCCGGCAGGTTAACGCCTTTATTTTCGCCGAGGTCGCCGTTGTTCAGCACTTTACAAACAACCTTGTTACCTTCGATAGCGGTCACTTCCATACCGATCAGGCCATCGTCAACCAGCACGGTGTTACCTACTGCGAGGTCAGCGGTGAAACCTTCATAGGTCACAGCAACGATATCGTTGTTACCGACAACGGATTTATCGGTAGTGAAGGTGAAGGTCTGGCCTGCTTTCAGGGAGACGTCGTTACCGCCTTCCAGCTTAATGGTGCGAATTTCCGGCCCTTTGGTATCCAGCAAAATCGCGGCTTTTTTGCCGGTTTTGCTCATCACGTTGCGCAGGTTCTGGATGCGCTGACCGTGTTCTGCATAGTCACCGTGAGAGAAGTTGAGACGCATGACGTTCATACCGGCGTCCAGCATCTTGGTTAACATCTCTTCGGATTCGGTTTTCGGGCCGATGGTGCAAACAATTTTGGTCTTTTTCATGACAGTCTTAGTCTTTAAGTTGTGAAGGATAGGAGAATAGTGCTCCGGGGGCGCACCACCGCGGAGTCAAACCTGTGTTGCGAAAGCTGCGATGCCACAGCGTAAGGATAGGTGACATCAAAAGAGCGTGCAGAGTAATGTGTGCTTGAGTTCCAGCCCAAAACGGGAGTATGCGATGTGATAGTTGAATTTTACAGTTCAATGAGCTGAAACCATTCAATAGCGACCAGACACCTATTATACGCTGAAAAGAGAGCAAAAGGAAAATGAAAACAGCGTTTCAAAAAGCTTCTGTGCAGTTTCACAACGAAGTGTGATCAATGTGTTAAGTCTTCACAACCTGACAAAATGTGTCAGCCGCCTTGCGTTCGGCACTAAATAGAGGATTACGCACTTTTTGCACCATCCCTTTCCTATAAACCATTTTTTATACAGATTTTATCATTACCATATAAGTATGATTTAAGAGTGAATATATTAATTATAAACATTAGATTTATCTTAGGAGGAAATGAATGGGCGATATATCAATGCATTTCAATCGTCAGGAATTTGCTTGCCACTGTGGATGTGGGTTTGCTGCCGTTGATAAGGAGCTTAACGATGTTCTGGAGGATATTCGATGCTATTTTAATGCACCCGTGATGATAAATTCAGCATGCCGCTGTGTGGCGTATAACCAAAAAGTAGGCGGGGCCCAGAATAGTCAGCACACCAGAGGTATGGCGGCTGATATTAAAGTATCGAATATTTCAGCTAATATCGTAGCGGATTATGTTGAGCATAAGCACGATAAGTGCTCAGTTGGGCGCTATGATACATTTACACATATTGATGTCCGAGAGGTTCCAGCGCGCTGGGATCGGCGAACCCGATAGGATATAGGTAATAAGGCATTATCGAAGCGAGTAAGATACTCGCTTCTCATTTATGTAAATGCATTGTGCCTTAAATAAAGGTATTTATAACATTTTTAAGCTGAGGAATAAACTTATTAACACTTTTTTGATTGCCGTGATAAAGATGAATAGTTGGCCTTCGGTCTTTTATGGGTAAGTAGGTGATGCCGTCAACTTTAAACATGGTAGCCATTTTTCTGGTGAGAAGTGAGCAGCCTTTACCGGCGCGAACGTTGTAGAGTAAACCCGTCAGGTTAAGATTGTGCTCAATAAAGTTTATATCAGGGATGAATGGTTTTGCCAGTTGAGAAAAGCTGCGTTGAATATAGTCAGTAGTGAGATCTTTCCAGATAAAAATGTCTGTTTTAGTTTGCCTGATATTGTGGTCATTAGGCATGCAAATGACTATCTCATCACCCTGCCACTTGTCTATATCGCAGTTTGCATTAGAAGCAATTTCACGTAGTGAGATGATAATGCTGTTATTCCGCGATATCCCTTCAAGGTCAGACAGATTGACAACATAGCGTTCACAATTAAACAAAATGTTTTCACTTTTTATTGCCATGACGATCTGTTGATAGAGGAGTTCTGGCACACTTATATCAAAAAGAAGCATTAATGGGCTTTCAGTGTTGCCTGAACGACATTCATTTTCAAGTGCCACTAACATTTCATAGATAGGTTTACACTTTTGATAATATTCGATAGCTAACTCAGTTGGCTCCAGGCTGTTGTAGGTGCGGTTAAATAGCTTACCCCCAAGATAATCTTCCAGTTCAAAAATGGCTTTACTCAAGGGAGAACGTGTTATGCAGAGGGCTTCGGCTGCTTTAGCAAAATTGCGCACCTCCATTGTGACCATAAAGTATTTCATTTTCTTAGCGAGTAATACGCCCATTCGGCTATCTCCAATGCTGCTATAAGAGTAGTGTCAAAACGTGGTTTTTACATCCAAAACTATATTGATTAACATTTGTTATGTCATTGACCTGTACATTCCTATGGAACATTAATCAACAAAATAGAACCTGAATGGGATTGTTTTTAGATTGACTTTACACTTTTTATGAGCACTGTTGAATGGGAATGGCAATATCATCGACTTCATCCTCCTGAGAAAGAGCAGGATTAACAAGATGCTGTTATGGCTCACTTAAACATTATCAATGGCCAAAAGCCATCACAGGTCGCAATAATTATGGCTATTTTAACTATTATCAGCCATGAACCTGATACATTTATCGCCGCATTTGCTGGCAGTATCATATTTGTGGTTTCGGCTATCGACTTTGCCATCTGGGCACGCATATCACTATTTGCGGCCTCAATGATTGTCGGATTAACCTGTTCAGATTTTTGCGCGCAGGTATTATCCCAGTTGAGCGAAAAGCTGTTTGGGTTGGAGCTGGAGGTTCCTTCTGGCGTGGGCGCAGTGATAGGGGCAGCTGCAGCGGTGCGGTTGCTTATGTACCTAACCACGCGACCTAAAAAGGCAGGGTCAATTTTCGATCGTAGTTTTACAAAGGGTGAAAAATGAGCATTTTTTATTTTAGCTATATGATTAACATTCTTGTTGCAGGAATGATTATTGCCAAGATTGTTTTTACCTGTGTCGTTCCTTCCGCGCACCATCCCGCTTATTCATGGGTGACATGGGTTCTTGCCGTTGCATGCAGTGCGCTCATTGTCTGGATCCTTCAAGGATACTTGAGACTGGCGGAGATAGCTCAAGCGATCATTAATGTACTTTTTTGTACGGCACTCTTCTCTGCTGATGGCGATCTTGCCTTTTTAATTAAGGGTAAACGGCGATAGCCAGGCGTATCAGACTAGAGGCTATGCGTTACGAATGCTAACTCCACGCCTTGTTAGTTTCAATATTGTTAATAGTGGTTATCAGGAAGAGTAAAAAGTAACTTTTAGAACATCAAGTTTGTAAATAACAACGACAGATCTATTTTCTGGCAAAATCAATTGCTGTGCCGGTTTTTGTTAATAAATAATTAATTTGAGGTTAGTGGGTGATGAACATTAGTCACGATCTGTTCTATCGGCAAGGACGTGTGCTCAGCTTACATTATGAAGTTTGTGAGCATAGTGAACATGCATTAATTAGCATAATTGAAGAGGACAAAACGTACGACCTCTATTGTTGTGATTATATTATTCAGGACGTCCGGTTCGTACAGAACCAAACGACTGATGAGATAATGATTACCTGGCTCGCCTGGACAGATCGCCGTCGCATGGACTCAAGGACTTATCTACTTAGCTTGAATGAATCTTTTGTCGTTCAGCGCGTCGATCTCCTTAAGACCACCTACATTGGACGAGAAAAAAATATTTTTCCAACGGCAGTGCAGTTTGAAAATGTTCTGCTGCTTGGGCAGATTAATCTGGTTGAAGGGCGAGTGAGTCTAAGTTTGCATGATATCGAAGCGCTGGATATCACTCTACCTATGACCCTGATTCAGGAGAGTATAAGCTACGATTTTTACCATAGGCCGGAAAGCTGTCTAGAGAAATTTCGTGTCGCTAAAGTTGATACTAATGAAGCTGCTATCATGTTCTATGATGAATTCGACGAGCGGTGTATCTATACCTGTCGGATTAATAACGTTTAGCATCCTCTGCTAATAAACAGTAATAATACCATTATTAACCAGGCCCGCAATAACGAGCCTGATAATCAATTCAGGCTTCAGCAAATTTTAGTAACGCGTCGCCATCGAGGCGGTAACGCACCCATTCACTCTGTGGCAAGGCGCCGATGCTGAGGTAAAAATCAATAGAGGGCTGATTCCAGTCAAGCACGCTCCACTCCAGACGGCCGCACTGGCGAGTCACCGCGCACTGGGCGATATATTTCAGCAGTGCCTTCCCCGCACCCTTCCCGCGATACTCGGGTGAAATGTACAAATCTTCCATATAGATACCGTTGCGCCCAAGCCAGGTTGAGTAGCTGGCGAAGAAAACGGCATAGCCTACCGTTTTACCGTCGATTTCACAGATCAATGCTTCGGTTTTGCTCTCAGCGCCAAACAGCGTTTTGCCAATCTCTTCTGGTGTCGTCACCACCGCTTCCGGGGCCTTTTCATATACCGCCAGCTCATAAATCATGTCGAAAATAGCATTCACGTCTGTCGAACGGGCCTGGCGAATCGTTATACTCATTGTTTATCCTGTCATCTTTGTGAAAAGTAAATTACAGGTGCCTAGCATAAACGTTATTTCAATAATAATTAAGTACTACGCAATGAGTTACCGGTAGTATTAAGTCAGGCGAGCGGATGGCGATGTAGGGATAATCCTGTTCCAGGCGTTATATAGACCATAAAAAGCAAAAAACCCGCCGAAGCGGGTTTTTTAGAATTTGGCTCCTCTGACTGGACTCGAACCAGTGACATACGGATTAACAGTCCGCCGTTCTACCGACTGAACTACAGAGGAATCGTGTGAACGCAGCGAATATTAGCGGCTAAAAAAATTTTGTCAAACCTCATTTGAATCAATGGCGTTCGTCTGCTGCTTCTCTCGCCACTCTGTTGTTTTTCGCAACAAAAATAGCGGCAAAATACTTTGCAGGATCGGCATTTCTCCCTCATCATTTGAAATGAGGTTTCAACTTTCTCTCTCGCACTCTCGCTAAGGTCCATTTTGAACGTCACTGCCGCTCTACGACAGGCCGTCGTACGCACGTCCTGGTACAAAAAACGCAATAGTTACCGAGTCCTCTTCTGGCGTGAGATCACGCCGCTGGCGGTACCTATCTTTCTGGAAAACACCTGCGTACTGCTGATGGGGGTGCTGAGCACCTTTCTGGTCAGCTGGTTAGGTAAAGAGGCGATGGCAGGCGTCGGCCTGGCCGATAGCTTTAATATGGTGGTGATGGCCTTTTTCGCCGCGATCGATCTGGGGACTACCGTCGTGGTCGCCTTCAGCCTGGGCAAGCGTGACCGACGGCGGGCGCGAGCGGCGGCGCGGCAATCGCTGGTGATCATGACCCTTTTTGCCGCCGTGCTGGCGGCGGTGATCCACTACTTTGGCGCGCAAATTATTGACGTCGTTGCAGGAGAAGCGACGCCACAGGTCAAAGCGCTGGCGCTGACCTATCTGGAACTGACGGTGCTGAGCTATCCGGCGGCAGCGATTGCACTCATCGGCAGCGGGGCGCTGCGGGGAGCCGGAAATACCAAAATTCCGCTGATGATTAATGGCGGCATGAACATTCTCAACATCATTATCAGCAGCGCGCTGATCTACGGCGTCTTCTCCTGGCCCGGCATTGGCTTTGCCGGTGCCGGGCTGGGGCTGACTATCTCCCGTTACATCGGCGCAGTAGCGATTATTTGGGTGTTGATGATCGGCTTTAACCCGGCGCTGCGCATTACGCTCAAAAGCTATTTCAAACCGCTTAACTTCGCTATCGTCTGGGAAGTGATGGGGATTGGCGTTCCGGCCAGCATTGAGTCGGTACTCTTTAACAGCGGCAAGCTGCTGACGCAGATCTTCGTGGCCGGGATGGGGACCAACGTTATTGCGGGGAACTTTATTGCCTTCTCCGTGGCGGCGCTGATCAACCTGCCGGGGAACGCGCTGGGATCCGCCTCAACGATCATCACCGGCAGGCGGCTGGGCAAGGGGCAGATTGGCCAGGCCGAGCGCCAGCTGCGCCACGTTTTCTGGCTATCGACAATCGGGCTAACCGCTATTGCCTGGTTCAGCGCGCCGTTTGCCGGTCTGCTGGCCGCGTTCTATACCCCGGAACAGGATGTGCAAGAGGTGGTAAAAGTGCTGCTCTGGCTGAATGCCGCCTTTATGCCTATTTGGGCGGCATCATGGGTGCTGCCTGCGGGGCAGAAGGGTGCACGTGACGCGCGCTTTGCGATGTGGGTCTCAATGCTTGGCATGTGGGGCTGCCGCGTGGTGGCAGGCTATACGCTTGGCGTGGTGCTGGGCATGGGCGTGGTCGGCGTCTGGCTGGGGATGTTCCTCGACTGGGCGGTGCGCGGCGTGTTCTTTTACTGGCGTATGGTCAGCGGCCGCTGGCTATGGAAATATCCGCGGGTTAAGCGGCAGGATGTACAGTAAACATCCATGCAGAGCGGATTTTTGTGCGACTTGGGGAATAATTGGGCAATCGGTTGTTTTTTTTAAATCACCCTTTGACAAGGCCACCCCTCGTCGTTAATATTCGCCCCGTTCACACGATTCCTCTGTAGTTCAGTCGGTAGAACGGCGGACTGTTAATCCGTATGTCACTGGTTCGAGTCCAGTCAGAGGAGCCAAATTAAAGAAGCCCGCTTTTTAGCGGGCTTTTTGCTTTTCAGTGCTGGCGGATCACAGGGCAAATCCATAGTGCGAACCGTCGGGTAACTCTATATCGAGACGAAGCTTTCCACCCGTCGCTTCAACATAGCGTTTTAGCGTTGATAGCTTCAGGTCACGCCCCTGTTTCTCCATCCCTGCTACCGTGGGTTGACTGATACCCAACGCCTGCGCCATTTCCACCTGCGTTTTCTGTACTTTTTCACGCAGCTCAGCAAGATGAATGTTAACCAGGATCTCAGTGGCCTGAGCCTGAGCGGCCGCTACGACGTTCGGCTTTTCATCCGCAAGGAGTTGCTCCAGCGTTCTACCCATCTTGTTACTCCTTCTTTTTTAATTCGCTTAGCCAGTTAGCATATTCCCGTTCAGCCAGCGGGATCATCTCCGCATAAAAACGTTTTTCATTGCCGACCTTACTTCCTGCGCAAAGCATAATGCCGGTGCGGTATGGGTCAAAGGCGAAAAACACGCGTAGCGGATCGCCCCGATTTTGCACCCGTAGCTCCTTCATATTGCAGTAACAAGAACCTTTAAGCGTATCGGCATACGGCCTCGACAGCGTAGGACCTTTATCTCGCAGTACAAGCAGAGCAGCTAACACTCGCGTTCGATTGCAGTCATTAAGCGAAGTAAACCAGGCATCGAACATGTCTGTGGTTTTAATTTCCCACATGGGACCTCCTTATCACTATAGGTTAAATACTATATAGGTGTAAAGCGATAAAAAGGAGTGTCATGTCATTTAGCAGGGAATGCACTGAGTACAGATCGAAAGCTGGAGATGCATTCCAATGATGAAACGGAAAGTGTTGGCAGGAGTAGATAAAACGGCTCCCGGTGCGGAAGCCGTGATCGGAGTGCTTACCGGAACGGCGGCTCGTTAAAGGTCCGCAGCTTACGCGAGTGCAGGCGGTCGCCTTCAGCGCGCAACAGATCAATCGCCCGGATCCCTATCTGTAAGTGCTCTGAAATCGCCCCCTCATAAAAACGGTTGGCCTGGCCTGGCAGCTTGATCTCACCGTGCAGCGGCTTGTCAGAGACGCAGAGCAGGGTGCCGTAGGGAACGCGGAAGCGATAGCCCTGGGCAGCAATGGTGGCGCTCTCCATATCGATTGCCACCGCGCGGCTCAGGTTGAAGCGCAGAGCCGAGGCGCTGTAGCGCAGCTCCCAGTTGCGGTCGTCGGTGGTGACCACGGTTCCGGTACGCAGCCGCTGCTTGACCTCTTCACCGGGCATACCGCTTACCGCTTTGGTGGCGTCGTACAGCGCACGCTGAACTTCGGCGATGCTCGGGATAGGAATATCCGGCGGCAGTACCGCATCCAGAACATGATCGTCGCGCAGATAGGCGTGCGCCAGCACGTAGTCACCGATGGACTGGCTTTCACGCAGGCCGCCGCAGTGGCCTATCATCAACCACAGGGCAGGGCGCAGCACGGCGAGGTGATCGCAGATGGTTTTGGCATTTGACGGCCCCACGCCGATGTTAACCAGCGTAATCCCTTCACCATCGGCGGTGATCAGGTGCCAGGCGGGCATCTGGTGCTTTTTCCATGCCAGATCGGAAATGGCTTCTTCCGGCGCTTCGGTTTCGGCGGTGATCCAGACGCCGCCCGCGCAGGAGAGCGCAATATAGGGGCTGTCGGGATCGAGGATCTGGCTACAGCCCCAGCGCACAAACTCATCCACGTAGCGGGTGTAGTTGGTAAACAGCACGAAGGGCTGGAAATGCTCAACAGGCGTGCCGGTGTAGTGACGCAGGCGAGCCAGTGAGAAATCGACCCGGCGGGCGTCAAAGTGCGACAGCGGATAGAGCTCGGTGGGATGAAACAGCCCATCGGCGGTCTCGTCGCCAATCTGTGCCAGCTCGGTGGTCGGGAAGTGGCGGGTCAGCCCGGCGCTCATGGAGCGATCCAGCGTCAGCGCAGAGCCGTCAATCACGTATGGATAGGGGATCTCATGCTGGGAGGGGCCCACTTCGATTAGTGCGCCATAGTCATTGTACAGCAGCGTTAACTGTTCCAGCAGGTAGGTGCGAAACAGGCCCGGACGGGTGATCGTGGTGGTATAGCGGCCCGAGTGCGTAAAGCGACCGTAGGCGCGGGTTTTCGGCGGATTGGTGGTATTGCCATCCCAGGAGACAGACAGCTCCGGATAGACAAACTTGCCCTGGGCACGCGTCAGGGTATCGGGTAGCGAGCCATCCTCTATATACAGGCCAATAGCGTCGCGTAGCGCATTGACCGACTGCTCATACAGCGCGTCAAGCTTCTCCAGCGCCTGTTCAGGCGTTAAACCTTCACCCATGTTATGCATCGTTATCTCCTTGTTCGCAGGTGTGCTGACATAAACGATAGTATGTCACAGGAATATGAAACAAAAGGGTGGGATAATTTCATACTTTAGCGACGTTCTGCCTGCCTATACTCCTGTGATCGATCGCTGCCGGATCTCCTTTGATGTCGATTATAGAACGTCTCTTCACTATTCAGCATGGAAGCCAGAAGATCGTGGCGCTATTCCTGTTGGTTACGCTCTCCCTTCAAGCTCATTACACCTACGGTCACTACCCGCCGGATCCCCCTGCGGAGTGTAGCAGTAGCCTGGATGAGGCAGGGCGCGGGCGCTGCCTGCTGGATCGCGTTTACCAGTCTGGCGATGTGGTCGCCGAGGCCGGTTTAGACGGAGCGGTATACCGTCAGCAGGCGGGTGCCGCGCTAACGCAAATAGAACAGATGGCTACGCCACCGGCCTTACTGCTGGCTGAAGCGCGTTTCGCCTGGGCCTGGGCCAATGATGCGGATAACGCCGTCTTTATGGATCCGCCGACCGAAGAGACGAGCAGGCTCACCGTTTTGCACTACCAGCGGGTCTGCTTTCCGCCTCATCCAGAGACGGCCAGCGCTGACCTCAATATCGCCCAGCTGCTGTGTACCGTTGCGAGGCAGCGTATCCATCTGTTGGAAAATGGCCTCGATCACGCTCTGCCGGAGGGGGCCGGTATGAAGGCGATACTGGGGTTTATTGCGCGCTACCCGCTAATGAAAAGCGAGGCGGGGCTGGATGAGGCTAACCTGCGCCTGGCGCGAAGGTTGGTGGTGCTGGGCCTGGGATTCGCTTCAGCCGAGCGGGCAGGAACACAGTCCAAACAGGCGGCGGGGCTTGCTTTTCTGATGCTGTCGGTGGCTGAGGCCCAGCGCGATCCGCCGGATCGCGAGGCGGTTGCCTTCGCCGCCGGTATCGTTCAGCTTGTTGATCTGGCCCGGCCTGCGGATCGTCCCCGGCAGGATTACAACATTAAGCTGGTCGCCTTAAGCCACCGTCTGGTGACTGAAGCATTCTCGCCGGAAAGCCGCGTCGTCGTCAATAGCGACCAGCTGCAAACGGATATGGATATCGATATTGCGCTAAATCCTGTCTATCCACCGGCTATGCGCAGCGCGGCGGCAGAAGAGGCGAAAGCGCTAGTAGAGAGTCTGACCCAGAATGCCGTGCAGCAGCGGGAGTATGCCACGCAGAGGGAGCAACTAGAGGTGGTGCAAACGCTTTTTGAACGGCTGGAGCACTATAATCCAGAGCCAGAGCCAGAGCCAGAGCCAGAGCCAGAACAGCCCTCGCAGTTTGCCGCCGTCTGCCCTATTGAGATATAAAAAAACCGGCCAGAGCGGCCGGTTTAGGTATCAGATTTTGCAGGCGTCGCCGCAGTCATCATCGGCGATAATCGCCTGCGCTTTTTTATCAGCGTCATCCAGACGTTCCGCATTGCGCTCCTGCGCTTCTTCAAGCCCGGCAAACTCCAGGTTGTCGAGATCAATTTCCATTAGCTACCCCTTTTTAAAGCCGATTGAATGCACACTGTAGCATTATATGCCATCCGCCTGGGATGGCGAGAAATGCTCACCCGCAGATGAATCAGGCCTCCTTGGGCCAGCGCTGCATCGCAACGGGGAATGGCGTTGCCTCTGGCTGGGCTGGCGTTCTTACCACCAGGCTAGGCAGGGCCAGCTCAATCTCATTTTCATTCAGCTTTTCAATAATGCGGATATTGATCTCCTGTTGGATATCCATGTACTTGTTGTAATCCGCCGTATTGACGATATGCACGACCTCAAAAGTCAGGCGATCCGCATTAAACGCCAGCAGGTGGGCGCGGTCGAACTTCGTCTCGCCGACCTCGTTAATGATGGTTTTAACCATATCACCTATGATGCGCAGCTTTTCCGGTGGGGTACCGAGCGCCACACCAAAGGTGAAAACGATACGGCGGGTCTGCATACGCTTGTAGTTATGAATGGTCTGTTGCAGCAGCTGGGCATTAGCGCAGACGATCTGCTCTCCGCTGAGGCTGCGTATACGGGTCGTTTTGAGCCCGATGTGTTCGATGGTACCGGCGACGTCGTTAAACACCACAAAGTCGCCAATCTCAAAGGGCTTATCGAAGCCGATCGACAGGGAAGCAAAAACATCGCTCAGCACGGTCTGTACTGCCAGCGCGATGGCAATACCGCCGACGCCAAGGCTGGCAACCAGAGCGGTAATATCGACGCCAATATTCGCCAGAATCGACAGCAGCATCATCGACCAGACAATCACGCGCAGGATCATGCCCAGAATGACCATCGTCACCGGGTTTTTATTCGATCCTGGCGCATAGAGCAGATGGCGCATCCAGGACTGCACGCCCTGATCGAGCCAGATAGCAATCTGGATAGCGATAACAAAGAACCAGATGTGGGACACCGTCGAGAATAGGCGATCGGGGAGGTCGACGAAGCGCAGGCTGAACAAAAAAGCGGCAATAAAGAGAAGGAGCTTGTTGGTTCGCTTCAATATATCGAACGCGATAAAGCGAGAGTGGGTGCTGTTTCCCTCTTTTTTACTGGCCTGCTGAATGGTTTTATACACAAAGCTCAGCAGCCGGTTTGTCAGCCAATAGGTAATCAACGTGACAAAGAAGACGATAGCCAGATTGATCCAAAACGCGGGTGACATCAACACCGTAACTATATTGAGTCGTGCCAAATACTCCATTTTACCTCCAGTCTATAGCGCAAGAACACTAGAGTATAGACGCCATGAATCAGAGGTCAGCATTGAAATAGTAAACGGGTAAGATGAGATACGGGAAGCAAAACTGAAGAAAAAGCACCAAATCACAGGAAATGATTTGGTGCGTCCGAGTGGACTCGAACCACCGACCCCCACCATGTCAAGGTGGTGCTCTAACCAACTGAGCTACGGACGCACTAAGGAGATGGTGCGTTCAATTGGACTCGAACCAACGACCCCCACCATGTCAAGGTGGTGCTCTAACCAACTGAGCTATGAACGCAACGTTGTGTGTGACAACGGGGACGAATATTAGCGGCAGGTGGCGGTCGTGGCAAGCAGAAAAAAGCAGTTTTATCACTGCTTTCACGCGATTGCAGAACTTTTATACATAAAGCTCACATTGCATTGAAGCATAAGGATGATTTTTAATCATAAATCCTTTTGCACTCTCTTTAGACGGCGATAAAACCGCCATCGACAAACAGCTCTTCGCCACCCACAAAGCTGCTCTCTTCGGAGGCCAAAAACAGCACTGCTTTAGAAACTTCTTCGGGCTGGGCCAGCCTGCCGAATGGCGTCGTCTGCTGCATCCACTCCTCAGCGCCAGTATTGCTATCCAGATAGGCCTGCATGGCAGGGGTCATCACCATGCCCGGCGACACCGCATTAATGCGAATGCCTCGGCTTTTCAGGTCAGTTGTCCAGGTTCGGGCGAATGAGCGGATTGCGGCTTTTGTGGCGCTATACACAGAGAGGCCAGCGATGCCGGTACTTCCCGCAACTGAGCCAGCGAGCACAACGGCACCGCCAGCAGACATCAGGGGTAAGGCTTTTTGTACGGTCAAGACCGTGCCCTTAACGTTAATAGCAAATACGCGGTCTAAGTGATCCTCATCAATACTGCCGATGGGCGCAGATTCGGACACCCCGGCATTGGCGAAGACCACATCAATACGGCCATGATCCTCCGCTATTTTTGCATAGAGCCTGTCAAGGTCCGCACCCAGGCTGACGTCCCCCTGAATGCCTACGGCACCGTTACCGATCTCGTTAAGCGCCTCATCAAGGCGCTCCTGGCGACGACCGGTGATATAGACGTGCGCGCCTTCTGCCGCAAACATCTTCGCTGTCGTCAAACCGATACCGTCGCTACCACCGGTGATCACCACGACCTTTTTTTCGAATCGCATAGCCATAGAGTGTCTCGCTCTTGATTAAGTGGAGGGTTGCTCCATTTATTATGTGGAGTTACCCTCCATTTAGCAAGCATCACAGGAGAAAAAAGAGTTGGCTCACGAACCCCCATTGCGCGCCGATGCGCAGCGAAACAAAACGCGGATCCTCGCTGCGGCCGAGGAGATTTTTTATGAAAGGGGCGCAGGCGTCTCGTTAGAAGATGTCGCGAAGCGTGCTGGCGTCGGCATTGGCACGCTCTATCGACGCTTCCCGACCCGTGAAGCGCTGCTGGCGGCGGCGTATAGCGATCGGTTTTTGGCTTTATCAGAGGCCAGCCGGGTAAGAGCCCCTTCGCTTGATCCGCTGGATGCGTTGCGGTTGTATCTCGAAGAGCTCGTCCAGTATACCAATGTCTACCGTGGCATTGCGGCGTCGCTCGGCACCGTTCTTCAGATCGGAACGCCAGGATGTATTGCAACCCGCGAGGAGGGGACGCGCCTTTTGCAGAATGGACAAGCGGCAGGCGCAGTTCGGAGTGATATCAGCTTTGATGACCTGGTGTGTATCGCAACGGCCATTTCACTGGCCACTGAGCAAGACAGCGCCCCGCAACCGCATATTGCGCACCTGGTTGGTCTCTTTCTGCATGGCATTGCCTTGCGCTAGCGGCGCGTTTAAACCGCAGATAAAAAAGCCGCCCGTAGGCGGCTAGTCGTGAATTAACGCGCGGCGCGCTGGAGGATCACGCTGGAAGGCTGACGCTGCAGGAAGCGCATCCGCAGCATCATCAGGATCGCCGCCGAGGTCAGGCCGATAATAAAGCCCATCCAGAAGCCCGCCGGACCCATGCGATCGACTACCAGATCGGTCAGCGCCAGGACGTAGCCGCTCGGTAGACCCAGCACCCAGTAGGCGGTGAAGGTGATAAAAAAGATCGAGCGAGTATCTTTATAGCCACGCAGAATGCCGCTGCCTACCACCTGAATAGAGTCAGAGATCTGATAGATTGCCGCCAGCAGCATCAGCTGTGCCGCCAGGTGCACTACCTCGGGGTTATCGTTGTAGAGCAGGGCAATATGCTCCCGCAGCGATACGGTAAAGATCGCGGTAAGCACCGCCATGCACACGCCAACGCCCAAACCCGTTCGCGCGGCGGTCTGCGCCTCCAGGGTTGAGCCCTGTCCAAGGCGGAAACCGACGCGGATGGTCACCGCCGCCGCCAGCGACATCGGCAGGACAAACATCAGCGAGCTAAAGTTAAGGGCGATCTGGTGCCCTGCCACGTCAACGATGCCCAGCGGGGAGACCAGCAGCGCGACCACGGCAAACAGCGTCACTTCAAAGAAGAGCGCCAGCGCGATAGGCAGGCCAAGCTGCACCAGACGTTTAAGGACGCTGAAGTCGGGCCCGGCAACGTGCTGGTCCTGGCGAATATCGCGCATGGAGCGGGCGCGTTTGATGTAGGAGAGCATACAGATAAACATCACCCAGTAGACCGCCGCGGTGGCGACGCCACAGCCGACGCCGCCCAGCTCCGGCATGCCGAAGTGACCGTAGATAAAGATATAGTTAACCGGAATATTCACCAGCAGGCCAATAAAGCCAAACACCATGCCGGGCTTGGTCTTCGCCAGCCCCTCGCACTGGTTACGCGCCACCTGGAAGAAGAGGTAGCCCGGCGCGCCGCAGAGCAGGGCGCGGAGGTAGCGTACGGCTTTATCCGCCAGCTCGGGATCAATGTTATGCATGGCACGAATAATATGACCGGCATTCCAGAGGACGATCATAATAAATACCGAGACAAAGCCAGCCAGCCAGAATCCCTGGCGCACCTGTTGCGCAATGCGGTCCCGACGACCTGAACCGTTAAGCTGAGCGATAACCGGCGTCAGGGCCAGCAGCAGGCCGTGACCAAAGAGAATGGCCGGAAGCCAGATAGAGGTTCCGATCGCGACGGCCGCCATATCGGTGGCGCTGTAGCCGCCCGCCATGACCGTATCCACAAATCCCATCGCGGTTTGCGCTACTTGCGCAAGGATCACCGGGATAGCCAGCGCCAGCAGCTGGCGTGCTTCGACATAATACTTCTGCACGGAAACACCTGTATATTGTTGTTATAGGAAAGCATGAAAAAGCCGCCGTAACAGGCAGCAAGAAGAAATTGCAGGATAAATAGCCAGACCATTGTAACGGGGAACAGCGAATATGCCAGAGAAAAAACAGCCTGAATGGGTGCAGCGCTGGCAACCTCTTTTTCCACCTGTTATTGTGCAATTATCAAAACGGCTTGCGCCGAATTAATGGTTACAGGAGTTGTAGGCATGTTTACTGGTATTGTACAGGGCACGGCAAAAATCGTGTCCATTGATGAAAAACCCAACTTCCGCACCCACGTCGTCGAGCTGCCGGAGGCGATGCTGCCGGGGCTGGAGACCGGTGCGTCTGTGGCGCATAACGGCTGCTGCCTGACCGTCACCAGCATCAACGGCCCGCTGGTGAGCTTTGACCTGATGAAAGAGACGCTGCGTATTACCAACCTTGGCGAGCTGAGCGTTGGCAGCGAGGTGAACGTTGAGCGAGCGGCGAAGTTCAGCGATGAAATTGGCGGCCATCTGATGTCGGGGCATATTATTACCACCGCCGAGGTGGTGAAAATTCTGGCCTCTGAAAATAACCGTCAAATCTGGTTTAAAGTTCAGGACGCCAACCTGATGAAATATATTCTTTATAAAGGCTACGTTGGCGTGGATGGTATTAGCCTGACGGTAGGTGAGGTTACGCCGACGCGTTTCTGTGTGCATCTGATCCCCGAAACGCTGGAGCGCACCACGCTGGGCAATAAAAAGCTGGGCCACAGGGTAAATATTGAGATCGACCCGCAGACCCAGGCGATTGTGGATACGGTAGAGCGCGTGCTGGCCAGCCGTGAAGCAGCGATGATTGCCGCCTCGGTCAGCGGCAGCGAAGAGTAATCAACAAAAAACCCCGGCGCGCCGGGGTTTTTCATCAGGATGTATTAGCGCGCCACGCGCAGGCCGTTTTCGACGCCGCGGCTAAACACCACCTGCCAAAGTTGAATATCCCGCGCACGAAACGCACCGGCACAGGCGTTCAGATAGTAGCTAAACATGCGCTTAAAGCGTTCAGAGTAGTTATCGGCAATTTCCGGCCATGTCGCCATGAAACGCTCGTGCCAGGCCATCAGAGTGGTATCGTAATCGGCACCAAAGTTATGCCAGTCCTCCATAATAAAATGGGGCTCGCTGGCATTGGCAATCTGGCGCACCGACGGCAGGCAGCCGTTGGGGAAGATATACTTATCGATCCACGGGTCGACGTGATGGTCGGTTTTTTTCGAGCCAATGGTATGGAGCAGGAACAGGCCGTCGGGCTTGAGGTTGCGATCGACCACCTCAAAATAGGTGGCATAGTTTTTGGGACCCACGTGCTCAAACATGCCGACCGAAACCACGCGGTCAAACTGATCTTTAAGATCGCGGTAATCCTGAAGCAGGATCGTCACATCCAGCCCTTCGCAGCGCGCCTGGGCCATCTTTTGCTGCTCTGCTGAAATGGTCACGCCGGTCACGCTGACGCCGTAGTTTTTAGCCATAAACCAGGCCAGACCACCCCAGCCACAGCCGATATCCAACACGCGCATGCCCGGTTGCAGCTGCAGTTTTTCACAGATGAGACGCAGCTTAGCCTCCTGCGCCTCTTCCAGCGTCTGGGCCTCTTTCCAGTAGGCGCACGAGTACTGCATATAGGGGTCTAGCATGCGGCTGAAGAGATCGTTACCGAGATCGTAGTGCTCTTTACCCACAATCCAGGCACGCTTCTGGGTTTGCAGGTTAAGCACCCGCGCCGCGGCGATACGCAGCGTATCTTTAATGTGGCGCGGCATCTGGTCTTCCAGCCCGGCACGGAGCACTTTACTGAAGAACATATCTAGCCGGTCACACTCCCACCAGCCGTCCATGTAGCTCTCGCCCAGCCCAAGCGAGCCCTCTTTCAACACGCGCTTAAAAAAACGGAGGTTTTTCACCCGGATATCCGACGGGGCGGTACCGTTGATGTTGATCCCCGCGCGGCTTAACAGTTCGTTTGCGATACGGAACCAGTTATCGCTCTGTATGTTGACTTCTTCTATACACGATGAACTCATAGCTTCTCCATCACCCTATGTGATCAGAACCTTCAAACAGCGTAGACGCTTTTAATGGTTTGTGAGAAATCCCACGGAACGGGCCGTGAGCTTGATATCCGACGTAGAACAGAGGAAGGGAGATAGCCCTTGCCGAAAATGCCGTCCATGGAAGAACAGGCGTACTCCGACGCCTGTTAATGCATAGTTTTTTTACTATTAAGAATTATCGAACTGAGTATAGGCCGCAAAAACGGGTCGTTCAACCCATTATGATTAGTTAACTAATTATTTTACGGCCTGTTTTTGCACCCAATAGCCCAGCCCGGCAAGCAGCACGGTCAACAACATCACGCTGGTCGTGGTGAGCAGTGGCGTTGCGATAAGCGTTGAGACCAGCAGGCTGGCGAAAAAGCAGAGGCCTAGTTGGAGGGTATTTTGCAGCGCCGCCGCACGTCCTGCGCCCTGTGGAAACGGGCTCAGCGCCTGGGCCACAACAATGGGATAGATCGCACCGTTAGCCATCGCCATGACGCAGAACGGGGCCAGCAGCAGGGTTAATGAAACCTGCGGAATAAATGAGACTAGCCAGACGGCAACCACGCTCAGCGCATAGAGCGCCAGCAGCCAGGGCAGCATGCGTGGCCCCTGCCAGCGTTGCAGCGCGGCGCGACAGCCGTAGCCACCCAGCAGAAAGGCAATGGTCTGCGGGACGTAGCTCAACCCAATCGCCGTAGGACCATAGCCCAGCGCGCTGAGGATAAACGGTGAGCCGGTAAGCCAGGCGAAAAAGCTAGCCGAGCAGGCGGCGTAGATGGTGACGTTTCCACAGTAAAAGCGAGAGCGTAACAGCAGCCCAAAGGTAACGGGCGTCGTCTGCGAATGGTGCTTTTTCACCGGTGTTTTAAGGCGCAGGGCAGGCAGCATCAGCAGCAGCGTGATGACAAACAGCACCATGAAGATGGTCTGCCAGTGGGAGTGGGCAAGGATCCAGCTTCCCAGCAGCGGCGCGAGGGCGGGTGACAATCCTACCAGCGGCATGATGGTGGCAAAAATACGGTTGACCCGCTGAGCCGGATAATAGTCCGTCACCAGCGTCTGCCAGCTGACCGCCGCGGCACAGACTCCCACAGCCTGAACAAAACGCAGCACCAGCAGCGCGGTGCCGTCGCGCACCCACAGCATGCCGAGGCAGCCGAAAGCAAACAGCCCCAGCCCGCAGAGCAGTATCGGCCTGCGGCCGAAGCGATCGGAGAGCGGGCCCCATACCAGCTGGGCAAGGGCGAAACCGGCCAGAAACAGGCTCAGGCTGGCGCTTACGGCCGATGCAGGCGTATTGAGATCCTGCTGAATAGCGGTAAACGCTGGCAGATACATATCCGTTGCCAGAAAGCCCAGCACGCTTAATCCCGCCAGCCAGACTAAAAATCCTTTACCAGGTATCATCATTACTCCTTCTTATTATCTTTTACACGACAGGTGAACAGCACAGATCACAAAGCGGCAAAGTGTAGGCAGTGCATTACCGCTTGTGAAACGGTAATATTTGCGCAGTGCATTCAAATTTTTTGCAGGCAGAATATGTGGTCTGATTACTCCCTTGAAGTGGTAGATACCGTCGCCCGTACCGGCAGCTTTAGCGCCGCCGCCCAGGAGCTGCACCGCGTTCCCTCCGCTATCAGCTACACGGTTCGTCAGCTGGAAGAGTGGCTTGCCGTGCCGTTGTTCGAACGACGTCATCGGGATGTCGTATTGACCCCCGCCGGCAGCTGGTTTTTGCAGGAGGGGCGGTCTGTCATCAAAAAAATGCAGGTCACCCGCCAGCAGTGCCAGCAGATAGCCAACGGCTGGCGCGGCCAGCTCGCTATTGCCGTAGATAATATTGTACGTCCCGAGCGCACCCGGCAGATGATCGTCGACTTCTATCGCCACTTTTCAGACGTGGAGCTGCTGGTGTCGAAAGAGGTATTTAATGGCGTCTGGGATGCGCTGGCCGATGGGCGCGTGGAGCTGGCCATCGGGGCAACCCAGGCCATACCGGTGGGCGGGCGCTTTGCCTTTCGCGATATGGGGATGCTCAACTGGCGCTGCGTGGTGGCCGCTCATCATCCGCTGGCGGGAAAGGGTGGCCCGCTGAGTGACGATCTCCTGCGCGGCTGGCCATCGCTGGTGTGGGAAGATACTTCCCGTCTGCTGCCCAAAAGGATCACCTGGCTGCTGGACAACCAGCGGCGAATGGTGGTGCCGGACTGGACCTCTTCAGCAGAATGCTTGAGCGCCGGGCTGTGCATCGGTATGGTGCCGGGGCATTTTGCGCGACCGTGGCTCGATCGCGGTGAGTGGGTGGAGCTCCAGCTGGAAGAGTCGTTTCCGGATGCTGCCTGCTGCCTGACCTGGCAGCAAAACGATAACTCGCCCGCGCTGGGCTGGCTGCTGGACTATTTAGGTGATAGCGAAACGCTTAATCGAGAGTGGCTGCGGGAGCCGGAGTAACCGGCTCCCGAGGTTTTTAGCGGTGCGATCTTAACGGCGATAGTCGCGGAAGGGACCGTCAGCGACCGAGCGGCGCTCGATCAGTCGAGGATGAACCTCAATCGACTGGGACTCTTCACGCTTATTCACGATGCGATCCATCAGCATATTAAAGGCGGTTTCCCCCAGCGAGTCTTTGGGCTGGTGGATGGTGGTCAGCGCAGGGGTGAAGAACCGGGCGTTACGCACGTTATCATAGCCGATCAGCGAGACATCCTGCGGCACGCGCAGGCCCATCTCATCAACGGCGCAGAGCGCGCCCATCGCCATCACATCGCCGCCGCAGAACACGGCAGTAGGGCGGTGGGACTGGGAGAGGATCTGCTGCATCGCGCGGTAGCCGGATTCAGGTTCAAAGTCACCCTGTACAATCCAGTTCTCCGGCACGCTGATCAGCGCCTCCTCCATGGCTTTCATAAAGCCAGCCAGACGACCCGCGCCGGTATTGCGCTCAAGGGGGCCCGGGATCACGCCAATCTCACGATGGCCGCGCTCGACCAAATAGCGACCCGCCATATATCCGCCTTCAAAGGCGTTATCGATCACCGAGTCGGTAAAGTCAGCTTTTGCCTCGCCCCAGTCCATCACGACCATGGGGATATGGCGGTACTCCTCCAGCATGCTCAGCAGCGGGGCGGGGTACTCGGAACACATCACCAGCAGGCCATCGACGCGCTTCTGCGCCATCATCGACAGATAGGCACCCTGCTTCTCCAGGTTGTTCCAGGCATTACCCAGGATAAGGGTGTAGCCTTTCTGGAAACAGTTTTTCTCTACCGCCTCGATAATCTCGGCAAAGTAGGGCGCTTCGCTGCTGGTCGCCAGCAGGCCGATCGATTTGGTATGGTTAACCTTCAGGCTGCGGGCCACGGCGCTGGGTGAATAGTGCAGCTCTTTTATGGCTGCCCATACCGCGTTACGCGTCTCTTCTGCCACAAAGCGGGTTTTGTTAATAACATGTGATACGGTTGTGGTGGAAACGTTTGCTCGTTTCGCTACGTCTTTTATAGTTGCCATTCAATGTCACTCCAAACCACGACGTAAGCTCCTGAAAATAGTGTAGGTAAACGTTTGCCTCTACTCAGCCTGCACGCAACTTTTGGGGATGCGATTCGCCGGGAAAACGACACGGAACGTCAGGAGGGGTCTATGGCCGGTACGCGAATAAATTTAGCGTGGAATTTTGTCTTATCTTGATGAAAAGGGGAAGCGTTAAAACGCATATCACCCCAAATCAAAGAAGATTTTTGCCCATAAATGTGTAAAAATGCGCAAGCTCACTTTTTGTGGGGTAATAAGAATGGAGAGAAATTGATGAGTGCAGATCTGAAGTTTTCCCTGATGACCACCGTTGTTGTGCTGGGCCTGATTGTTGCCGGTGCGCTGACCGCTGCGTTAAATTGATTCAGTATGAGGGAGAGTCCTCTCCCTCTGCTTGTTGCCCCCCGCTATTTCCCGTCTAATTGTTAGCAAAATGGCAATAAACTTTTGTTAGTTTGATAACTTCTGTTTTTTTGTGATAAATGTCATGCTTTTGGCTTCTGTGACGGTGTCGCCTGTCGACACGGCAATTCTGGAGTCAAAATATGAAAATCAACTTTCCCCTGCTGGCCCTGGCGATTGGGGCATTTGGCATCGGTACCACCGAGTTCTCCCCGATGGGCCTGCTGCCGACGATCGCGCGTGGGGTAGATGTCTCTATACCGGCAGCGGGAATGCTCATTAGCGCCTATGCCATTGGCGTGATGGTGGGGGCCCCGCTGATGACGCTGCTGCTCTCTCATCGCGCCCGCCGTAGCGCGCTGATCTTCCTGATGGCTATCTTTACCTTGGGCAACGTGCTGTCCGCACTCTCTCCGGACTACACTACCCTAATGCTGTCGCGCATTATCACCAGCCTTAACCACGGCGCCTTCTTTGGCCTGGGATCGGTGGTGGCGGCCAGCGTCGTGCCTAAAGAGAAGCAGGCCAGCGCGGTGGCAACCATGTTTATGGGGCTGACCATCGCCAACATCGGTGGCGTACCGGCGGCGACCTGGCTGGGTGAAACCATCGGCTGGCGAATGTCGTTTCTTGCCACGGCGGGCCTCGGCGTGATCGCCATGCTGAGCCTGTTCTTCTCCCTGCCAAAAGGCAGCGCCGGGCAGCGTCCGGATGTGCGTAAAGAGCTGGCCGTGCTGGTGCGTCCGCAGGTGCTGTCGGCTTTACTGACCACCGTGCTGGGCGCGGGGGCGATGTTTACGCTCTATACCTACATCGCACCGGTACTGCATGAGATCGCTCATGCCACGCCGCTGTTTGTTACTGCAATGCTGGTGCTGATTGGGGTTGGCTTCTCCATCGGCAATTACCTGGGCGGCAAGCTGGCGGATCGCTCAGTAAGCGGCACCCTTAAAGGCTTTTTCCTGCTGCTGATCGTTATCATGCTAGCCATTCCGCTTCTGGCCCGTAGCGAGCTGGGCGCGGCGGTGAGCATGATCATCTGGGGCGCAGCGACCTTTGCCGTGGTGCCACCGCTGCAAATGCGCGTGATGCGCGTGGCCCATGAAGCGCCAGGCCTGTCGTCATCCGTTAATATCGGAGCCTTTAACCTGGGCAATGCGCTGGGTGCGGCGGCAGGTGGAGCGGTGATCTCCGGCGGGCTGGGGTATAGCGTGGTACCCGTTACCGGGGCGCTGATTGCAGTGCTGGCGCTGTTGCTGGTGCTGGTCTCTGGACGTGGCAAAACCGAACGCGAATACGCGGTGGAGTAACCCTAAAGAAAGTGTCCTGCCGCAGACCGGCAGGACGCTGAATTAACGAAGCGTTTTAGAGGTCATCACCCGGCGCGCACCCACGTAGTGGCGCTGCCAGTAATCTTCGCTCAGGGAGGTGATCTGAATATCCTGGCCGCTGCGCGGGGACTGGATGAATTTACCATTACCGACATAGACGCCAACGTGATCGGCGGTGCCCCGGCCCTGGGTGCGGAAGAAGACCAGATCGCCGCTCTGCAACTCACCGGTGTCGACCGGGGAAGCATCGCGCAGGTGATACATCTCATTGGCCGTGCGTGGGATGCGGAACTTGACCAGATCTTTATAGGCGTAATAGACCAGACCGCTGCAGTCAAAGCCGGTACGCGGGGAGGAACCACCCCAGCGATAGGGCTTGCCGATCTGATCCATCAGTTTATTCATGGCGGTTTTCTGTGCTTTTTGCATCCGCGCCTTATGCAGATCCGCCAGCGTCTCTGGCTTATCGCCTTTTACCTTCACGCAGCGAGTCTTGTGGCCTTTACGCGCGGTGCACTTTTCCGCTAAAGCGACGGAGGCAATTTTGTCTGGGCTGGTTTTCGTGCGGCGAGAGGCGACTTTGCTGGCTTTCGCGCTGTTTGATGCGCGCTTGGTACTGGAGGAGGCGGTTTTAGCGGTGCTTGCCTTTGTACTGGTTTTTTTCGTTGTGTTTTTTGCAGTGCCACTGCTTTTCTTTGAAGTCTTTTGGTTAGTGCTTTTACTCTTTCGCTCTGATGCTTTTGCCAAATGCGTTTTTTGCACGGCAGAGGGCCGCGCCTGTTCTGATGCCCCGGCCAGCGGCGAGAACGTCAGCGAGGCAAACACTAAAGCACAGAGCGTGATCGAGATTTTATTTATCCGCGCCACTGAGCAATCCCCTGAGTCAGTCAAGTAACGAATACGACATGCGTGTGATTTACAAAACTCGTCGATTCTAAAGCATAAAATGGCAAAAAGTTAATAAACTTTTTGCATCACGGCTCTGTTTCGTTAGCAAGCGCAAAAAAAAGCATCAGTTATCCCGCTTTAACGCTCACGAGATGACCAGTTGTGATGGCCCTGGCGCTAAGCAGCACAATTTTTACGGCAACTTTACCCTTCAGGCGATAAACTAACGGTTGGTGAACAAAATGTTATTTTACCTGCTGGTGTGAAAAGCTAGAATGTCACACCACGCCGTAAGACGTTAAGGAAGTAAGACAATGAGCACAACCGTAGAGAAAATTCAGCAGCAGATCGCTGAAAACCCGATCCTTCTGTATATGAAAGGCTCCCCTAAGCTGCCGAGCTGCGGCTTCTCCGCCCAGGCCGTGCAGGCGCTCTCCGCGTGCGGCGAGCGTTTTGCCTATGTTGATATCCTGCAGAACCCGGACATCCGCGCTGAGCTGCCAAAATATGCTAACTGGCCGACCTTCCCACAGCTGTGGGTTGACGGTGAACTGGTTGGCGGCTGCGATATCATCATCGAGATGTACCAGCGCGGCGAGCTGCAGACGCTGATCAAAGAGACGGCGGCGAAGTACAAAACTGAAGAGCCTGACGCAGAGTAAGCGTTACCGCCTGCATAAAAGCCTTTCAAACAGATGAAGCCAGACAGTTAAATAACTGCCTGGCTTTTTTTACATCCTCCGATGTATTTATATCAGCAGTAAAATAAATACCGCATAATATTTCCGCTTGTTTCAATTTTAAATATTTTTACTTATGTCACTGTCAAATTCCTAATTTTCAAAAAGGCCGCTTTGTTTGCTTTACCCTGCGCTAAATTAGGCGTAAATATTAATACGTCCGTTTACCCTGGCGGCAATATACCTGGCAGGGGCGTTAATTAATTCAGGAGATAAATATATATGTCTGAATCATTTCAGAACGAGATACCTCGTGCGCGTGTAAATATAAAACTGGATCTTGTTACGGGGGGCGCGCAGAAAAAAGTTGAGCTGCCGCTAAAGCTCTTGAGCGTGGGCGACTTCAGCAATGGCAAAGCCGAGGGCCCGCTTTCCGAGCGAGAGAAGATAAACATCAACAAAAATAATTTTAACAGCGTGCTGGCAGAGCTTAATCCCGCCATTAATCTCACCGTCAGAAACACCCTTGCGGACGACGGTTCAGAAGAAAACGTGCATCTCTCCTTTCAAAATATGAAAGATTTTGAGCCCGAGGCGGTGGCACGCCAGATACCTCAGCTTCGGGCTATGCTCTCCATGCGTAACCTGTTACGCGATTTGAAATCTAATCTGCTCGATAACGTCACTTTCCGAAAAGAACTTGAAGTCATTTTAAAAGACCCGGCGCTTTCTGATGAATTGCGCAGTGAACTTAACGCGCTCGCGCCAACCCAGGGCTAATTATCAATACGCCTTTAAGCCGAATAAAAACGAGTAAATGATAATGTCAGTGAATAATGAATCTCATAATCTGGCGAATAGCGCCACTGCTGTAAAAACAGTGTCTCAAGGTGGGGTATATGCCTCGTTGTTTGAAAAAATCAATTTAACGCCGGTAGCCGAACTCGGTGATCTAAACGGGTTTGATGATAATAGCGTGATGGCCGAAACCTCTGCGGATGCGCGCGTCACTGCGGCAGTAAAAGTATTTATGCAGTGTCTGCAAAAATCCGGGCAGACGGTGGAGAAGCTGGATAAAACCATCCTCGACCACCATATTGCAGAGCTGGATTTCCAGATCGGCCGACAGCTTGATGAGGTCATGCACCATGAAGATTTTCAGCGCACGGAGAGCATCTGGCGGGGGCTGAAATCGCTGGTGGATAAAACCGACTTTCGCCAGAACGTCAGGCTGGAACTGCTCGATTTGTCGAAAGAGGAGCTGCGTCAGGACTTCGAGGACGCGCCGGAAATCATTCAGAGCGGGCTCTATAAGCAGACCTATATCGCGGAATACGACACCCCCGGCGGAGAACCCATTGCTGCCGTGATCTCGGCCTATGAGTTCGATGCCTCCGCGCAGGATGTGGCGCTGATGCGTAACATTTCGAAGGTGTCCGCCGCCGCCCACATGCCGTTTATTGGCTCCGCAGGGCCAACATTCTTCTTAAAAGAGAATATGGAGCAGGTGGCGGCCATCAAGGATATCGGCAACTACTTCGACCGCGCCGAGTACATTAAATGGAAATCCTTCCGCGAAACCGATGACTCCCGCTACCTCGGTCTGGTGATGCCGCGCGTGCTGGGGCGTCTGCCGTACGGCCCGGATACCGTGCCGGTGCGCAGCTTCAACTATGTTGAGCAGGTCAAAGGCCCGGATCACGACAAATACCTGTGGACCAACGCCTCGTTCGCCTTCGCCGCCAACATGGTAAAAAGCTTTATCAACAACGGCTGGTGCGTGCAGATCCGTGGCCCGCAGGCTGGCGGTGCCGTGCAGGACCTGCCCATCCATCTGTATGACCTCGGCACCGGCAACCAGGTGAAGATCCCCTCAGAGGTGATGATCCCGGAAACCCGCGAGTTTGAGTTTGCCAACCTCGGTTTCATCCCGCTCTCCTACTACAAGAACCGCGACTACGCCTGCTTCTTCTCGGCAAACTCCACCCAAAAACCGGCGCTGTATGACACGGCGGATGCCACGGCCAACAGCCGCATCAATGCCCGCCTGCCGTACATCTTCCTGCTGTCGCGTATTGCGCACTACCTGAAGCTTATCCAGCGCGAAAACATCGGCACCACCAAGGATCGCCGCCTGCTTGAGCTGGAGCTCAACACCTGGGTACGCGGTCTGGTAACCGAAATGACCGATCCGGGCGATGCGCTGCAGGCCTCGCATCCGCTGCGCGATGCGAAAGTGGTGGTGGAAGATATCGAGGACAACCCCGGTTTCTTCCGCGTGAAGCTCTACGCGGTGCCGCATTTCCAGGTGGAAGGCATGGACGTCAATCTGTCGCTGGTCTCTCAGATGCCGAAGGCGAAAGCGTAACGCACAGGAGGTGCGATGAAGACAGAACGACCGCTATGGGCAAGGGGACAGATGATCTCGCCGCAGCATTTTCAGCATCAGGCGGCGCTTACCGCCTGGTCCGCAGAGAGTATCGCCCGGATGGGGGCGCTGAATCCGTGGGGAGTACAGCATGTGGAGTTTGACGCCTCTCTGCTGGCGCAGGGGCGGTTGAAAGCCAGCCACCTGTCTGTGCGTTTTGCCGACGGCACCCTTATCGATACCGATAATGCGGATCCCTTGCCGCCGGTGCTCGTGCTTCCCGAACGCAGCGAGCTGACGGTGGTGCTGGCGTTGCCGCACGAACATGAAAATGGCGGTAACTGCCTGCGTCCAGAAGAGAAACCAGAGCGCCCGGTGCGCTGGCGACTTGGCTGGCGGGAGGTGCGTAACCGCTATGGTGACGACAGCCGCCAGATAGCGGTGATGCTGCCGGAACTGGCCCTGCGCGCGGCGGACGAGGATAACGCTAGCTACCAGACGGTCTCCGTGGCCCGCCTGTTTCGTGACAATCAGGGCAACTGGTTGCAGGACAGCGCCTTTGTCCCACCGCTGTTGAGCGTCCAGGCCAGCCGCTGGCTGCTGGATCGGCTGGAGCAGTTACTGAGTCAGCTGCGCATTCGCCTGCAACGACTGATGGCGATGCGCCGTGAGAGCAACGAGCGGATGGCGGATTTTGCGGTGGCGGACGTGTCACTGTTCTGGCTGCTGAATGCCCTGAACCATGCGGAGCCGGTGCTGAGTCATTTTGTGCGCCATCCGCAGGTTCATCCCGAGCGCCTCTATGAGGCGCTGGCGGGGCTGGCCGGTAGCCTGCTGACCTTTTCTCTTGAGCATACCACGGCTGATATTCCGGTTTACCGGCATGAAGAGTTAACGGCGGTATTCCCGCCGCTGTTTAACCTGCTGGGTGTGCTGCTGGAAGCCAGCCTGCCATCAAGGGTAGTGGCAATTGAGATGGTTAAGGATGGGCGGCGCAAACGCTGGCATGCCCGCTTGCACGATCTCAGGCTGCGCGAGGATGCTGATTTTTATCTCTCAGTCCGTTCCACCTTACCGGTGGCGCAGCTGCTGGAGCTGTTTCCGCAGCAGTGCAAAGTGGGTAGCCCGGATGAAGTGGACAGAGTGGTCAATGGCTCGCGGCCCGGCGTCCCGCTGAGGGCGATGAGCCATGTTCCGGCGGCGATCCCGCTGCGTCTGGAAAATCAGTATTTCAACCTTGATATGGCCCATCCGGCAGCGCAGGCCATGCTGGCGGAAGGAAGCTGCGTGTTTTACGTCTCCGGCCTGCTGGGCGAGCCGGAGCTTGAGCTCTGGGCGGTGCTGCGTTCATGAAAAGGGATATTGATATTGACGCTCTGCTGGAGAACACCTGGCTGATCGTCACCGAGCTGCGTTACGGAGCCGTGCTGGCGGAAGGCGAAGGGGAGATGCTCTGGCAGCGCTGCGTGGAGGATATTACCCAGGTAATGGTGCAGCTGGAGCAGGCCGGAATGAGCGAGGCCGATCGCCAGCATATTCTCTATGCCTGGTGCGCACTGCTGGATGAAACCGCCAAGGGACGAGAAGGTGAGGATGATGCCTGTATCGTCTGGTACGACCGTCCGCTACAGGCCAACTACTTCGGCACCATGGACGCCGGGGATGCACTGTACGAACGGATACGCCAGGTTTTGCGCGAGCCTGCGCCGGACAGCGCGGTGCTGACCTGCTTCCATCGGGTGCTGGCGCTGGGGTTTAAGGGCAGCTTTGCCACGCTGAACGACCCGGCCCGTGAGCAGATTGTCCGGGCGCTGGCCGAGCGCGTCCCGCCGTCGGGTTTTTCGTCAAACGTACCGCTTCTGGCCACGGTTTCCGGTGACCGCGGCGTGCGTGAGCGGTTACGCCACTGGCCAGTGTGCATCGGCCTGTCCGCCATTGTGGTGGCGGCGTTGTGGCTGGGGCTAAATCACTGGCTTGACGGGCTGGTGACATCCCTACTGCCGGGGGCTGGAAAATGAGCGTGCGCCAGCAGCGCCTGTTATGGCTGTGGGGCGGTTTGCTCGCGGCGCTGCTGTGCCTGCTGTTCCTGCCGCTGACGGCCGGTGAACGCGGTTTTGCCATTCTGCTGACAATGATTGTCGTTATTGCCGCTCTGGTTTCTGCTGGTCACCGTTCGGGCGGTTTGGCGGAAGGTGAGGGTGAACTGAACGATCTGCCGGAAGCGCCGTACCGCCTGCCGGTGGTGCTGGTTTGCGGCGACACGTTGGACTGGCCGGGCGAGGGATCACTGTACCGTACCGCGCAGGGCTGCTGGCTGAAGGTGTCCACAGCACAACTGCGGCAGACGGTACGCCATCTGCTCTGGCAACGCCCGGAGCTGGTTGCGCAACTGGCCGTGATGATCGTTGTCCGTCCGCAGCAGCATGACGATGAGGCAATGCTCATCACTCGCCTGCATGAGCTGCGCTGGCAGCTTGCGCAGGTGCGGCGCGATACCCGGCGCACGGTGCCGCTCCTGCTGGTCAGCGCCGTCGCGGGGGCGTCTGTCGCTGAGACGCTGTGGCAGTCCGTTCGGGCGGGAAATGCGCCTCAGGTCTGGCAGGCAGATCGCGCCCCGAACAGCCTTGCCCACTGGCTTTCGCAGGGCGATAGCGCCTCCCGTATGCAGGCGCAGGTGAGGGTGAACGCGCAAGCCCGCTATATGGCAGAGGCGGTGATGCCGGCGCTGACGGCGAACTCGCCGGACATGCCGCCTGCGGTGCCGGCAATGGTGCTTTACCACCAGGCTCCGTCGTCCGCTGTGCCTGCGTTGGCAGACTCTCTCTGGTCTCGCTGGCTGGCGCGTCATACCACTCTCAATCAGCTGCCAGGCTGGCAGCCGGGTACGTTATCGCCAGACGATGCACTACTCCCGGATTGTATTCTGCCGCTGCTGCCGCAGGGTGGCGGCACAACGCCGCGTAACCGGACGCAGCGGCGGGCGTTCTCTCTCTTCACTCTGGCCGTACTGGTCGCTCTGTGCAGCAGCGCATGGAACAACCGTCAGCTGCTGCATCGGCTCGCCTTTGATGTCTCGAACTATTACCGAATTGGGATGACGGACACCGTGCCAAAAGCCAGGGCGGTGGCACGGCTTCGTAATGATGTGGCGTTGCTCAATAACTGGTCTCGTAACGGTGAGCCGCTGCGCTACGGACTGGGGCTGTATCGGGGGGAGCGGCTGCGCCCTGCGGTGCTGGCTGCCATTCAGACATACGTTCCGCCACCGCCTCCACAGCCGCCCGTGATCAACAAGGTGATCCAGGGGCCGCAGACGGTACGTCTCGACAGTATGTCGCTGTTTGCTACCGGCCAGTGGCAGTTGAAACCCGGATCCACAAAGGTGCTGGTGAATGCGCTGGTGGGTATTAAGGCCAGGCCCGGCTGGCTGATTGTGGTCGCAGGCCATACCGACAGCACCGGGGATGAAAAATCTAACCAGATCCTCTCTCTGCAACGCGCCGAGTCAGTCCGCAACTGGATGCGTGACACGGGCAGCGTGCCGGAGAGCTGTTTTGCGGTGCAGGGCTATGGCGAAAGCCGCCCGGTCGCAACCAATGACACGCCGGAAGGCCGCGCGCTCAACCGGCGTGTCGACATCAGTCTGGTGCCGCAGGCCAATGCCTGCCGGATGCCGGGCAAAACCCCTTTGTCACCCCAGCAGGGTGACGCTACTAAACAATAAGTGGAGATACACAATGGCAATTCCAGTTTATCTGTGGCTGAAAGACGACGGCGGTGCGGACATCAAGGGTTCCGTCGATGTGAAGGATCGTGAAGGCAGCATCGAAGTTGTCGCCCAGGAGCACGATCTCTACATCCCCACCGACAACAACACCGGCAGGCTGACCGGCACGCGCATCCACACGCCGTTCAAATTCACCAAGGAGATCGACTCCTCCAGCCCCTACCTCTACAAGGCGGTGACCACCGGGCAGACCCTGAAATCGGCCGAGTTCAAGTGGTACAAGATCAACGACGCGGGCCAGGAGGTGGAGTACTTCAACACCAAACTGGAGAACGTGAAGGTGGTGAAAGTGAACCCGCTGATGCACGACATCAAAGATCCTGCCAAAGAGAAGCACAACCACCTTGAGCAGATCGAGCTGCGTTACGAAAAAATCACATGGACCTATAAGGACGGCAACATCATTCATTCCGATTCCTGGAACGAACGCGCTACTGCATAACCCCCCGGCAGACGGTTTTCCGTCTGCTGTTTTTGTTTTCTGAGCGGCCAGCCGTGGGCTGCTGAGCAAACAAAAACACAATCCGCGACCGACCTCGTGCGCTTTGGTCTCCTGAACACCAGGAAACAGCGATGGGCGGTAGCGTGTCCAGGAACCGATAAAGAGAGAGAGTCATGGAAAATCCCGCCGTTCTGCTGCGTCGTCTCAACCCCTACTGCGCCCGTGCGATGGAGGGGGCCGCCTCCCTGTGCCAGACCCGGGCACACGCGGACATTCTGCCGGAGCACTGGCTGCTGAAACTGCTGGAGCAGGGGGAGGGCGACCTCACCGTGCTGGCGCGTCGCTATGAGTGGGATATGGATGCCCTGTGGCAGGACTTACTCGGCTGGCTGAATGCGCTGCCGCGCTCCGTGCGCAGTCGTCCGCAGCTGGCAGAGAGTACGCAGACGCTGATGCAGGACGCCTGGCTGCGGGCCTCGCTGGCAGGCGAAGAGCATATTCGCAGCGTTCATCTGCTGATGGCCCTGGTGGATAAACCAAAACTGGCGCGCTGCGACGGCCTGTGGCCGCTGCTGACTCTGGGCCAGAGCCAGCTGGAACGCCTGCGTCCGCTGCTCGATGCGCAGTCCGATGAGCGCCCGGACGTTCAGCAGGAAGCGGAGCTGGCGCTAGATCATGACGGGGAGCTGAACCCGGCGTTACAGAACGTGCTGGACAGATTCACCCTCGACGTCACCGCCAGGGCGCGCGAGGGTCACATCGATCCGGTGTATGGCCGCGATACGGAGATCCGTCAGATGGTGGATATCCTCTCCAGACGCCGCAAAAACAATCCTATTCTGGTCGGTGAGCCTGGCGTGGGCAAAACCGCGCTGGTGGAAGGGCTGGCGCTGCGCATTGCCGAAGGCAACGTGCCGGAGAGCCTGAAGGCCGTCAGCCTGCGCACCCTCGATCTCGGACTTCTTCAGGCGGGGGCAGGCGTTAAGGGCGAGTTCGAGCGGCGGCTGAAGAATATTATTGAGGCGGTGCAGCAGTCGTCCACGCCGGTGCTGCTGTTTATCGACGAGGCGCACACCATTATCGGGGCGGGTAACCAGGCGGGCGGCGCGGATGCGGCCAACCTGCTGAAACCCGCCCTGGCGCGGGGCGAGCTGCGCACCATCGCTGCCACCACCTGGAGTGAGTACAAACAGTACTTTGAGCGCGATGCCGCGCTGGAGCGCCGCTTCCAGATGGTGAAAGTGGACGAGCCGGATGACGACACCGCCTGTCTGATGCTCCGTGGCCTGAAAACCCGCTACGCGCAGCACCACGGTGTGCATATCACTGACGACGCGGTGCGTGCCGCCGTCACGCTCTCCCGGCGCTACCTCACCGGACGTCAGCTGCCGGATAAAGCCGTGGATCTCCTCGATACCGCCGCCGCCCGCGTGCGCATGAATCTCGATACCGTGCCTGAGCCACTGACCCGCATGAAATCTGCCATCACCGCGCTGGAGCTGGAAAAGCAGGCGCTGCTGGAGGATCTGGCGGTGGGGAACGGCCCGCATGGCGAGCGGCTGGAGGCTATCGATAAAGAAGAGGTGAGCATCATCCTGCAGCTCGACGCGCTGGAGACGCAGTACGGTCAGGAGCTGGCACTCAGCGAACAGCTGCTGGCCTGCCGCGCAGATATCTCCCGCCAGAGGGAGCTTGCCGCTCTGCGGCACCAGCTTGCTGAAGTTCAGCAAAATAATCCTTTGCTGGAGGTGGACGTGGGCGTGCGTACCGTTGCCACGGTTATCGCTGACTGGACCGGCGTGCCGCTCTCCTCATTAATGAAGGATGAGCAGACGGAGCTGCTGAGCCTGGAAGCCGCGCTGGAAAAACGGGTGGTCGGACAGGGCGCCGCGCTGAACGCCATCGCGCAGCGCCTGCGTGCCGCCAAAACCGGGCTTGCACCGGAGAACGGACCGCAGGGCGTGTTCCTGCTGGTCGGCCCGAGCGGGACCGGCAAAACCGAAACCGCGCTGGCGCTGGCGGATGCGCTGTTCGGCGGCGAGAAGTCCCTTATCACTATTAACCTTTCCGAGTACCAGGAGCCGCACACCGTCTCGCAGCTGAAAGGCTCGCCCCCGGGCTACGTTGGCTACGGGCAGGGCGGCATCCTGACTGAAGCGGTGCGCAGGCGTCCCTACAGCGTGGTGCTGCTCGATGAGGTAGAAAAAGCGCACCGGGACGTGATGAACCTCTTCTATCAGGTCTTTGACCGCGGCTTTATGCGCGACGGCGAAGGGCGCGAAATTGACTTCCGCAACACGGTGATCCTGATGACCGCTAACCTCGGCAGCGACCATATCATGCAACTGCTGGACGACCAGCCGGACGCCACCGATGTCGACCTGCACGAACTGCTGCGCCCCATACTGCGAGATCACTTCCAGCCCGCGCTGCTGGCCCGCTTCCAGACCGTGATCTACCGCCCGCTGGGGCAGCAAGCGATGCGCACCATCGTGGGGATGAAGCTTGACCAGGTCAGTCAGCGGCTGGCCCGCCATTACGGCATGACAACGCAGATCGCCGAAAGCCTGTATGACGCCCTGACCGCCGCCTGCCTGCTGCCGGATACCGGGGCGCGCAACATTGACAGCCTGCTTAATCAGCAGATCCTGCCGGTGCTGAGTCAGCAGCTGTTAAGTCGTATGGCGGCGGGACAGAAGCCGCAGCGCCTGACGCTGAGCTGGAGTGAGGAGGCGGGAATTGGGCTGGATCTGGACGAAGGGGAAATAAGCCATGAGTGACGCGACCTCCCCGCTGTTCAGCCACAGCCATAACCTGCTGAAGGTGCGCGGCTGTCAGTCGCTGCTGGATGTACTCTGCTTTGAAGGTCAGGAAGCGCTGAGTGAACCGTTCTGCTACACCATTGAATTCACCAGCCCGGATAAGGCCATCACGCCGCAGCAGATGCTGATGCAGGACGCGTCGCTGACCCTGCAGGCTCCGGTTGATCAGGGTTTCGGGATCGGGGTTCAGCAGCCGGTACGCACCCTCCAGGGAACAGTTACCGGTTTTGAGCGTCTCTCCACCTCCAGGGATGAAACGCGCTACTGCCTGACGCTGCAGCCGCGTCTGGCCCTGCTCTCAAGAAGCCACCAGAACCGGATTTACCAGGATATGTCGGTGCCGGATATTGTGGAGCACATCCTGCGCACCCGCCACGACATGCGCGGGGAGGACTTTGTCTTCACCCTGGCAAATGAGTATCCGCGCCGTGAGCAGGTGATGCAGTACAACGAGGATGACCTGACCTTTATCTCACGCCTGCTGGCGGAGGTGGGGATCTGGTACAGCATTACGGCGGACACCCGGCTCAGTATTGACGTGGTGGCGTTTTACGATGACCAGCGCTATGTCGAACAGGGGCTGACGCTGCCGTCGGTTCCGCCCTCCGGGCAGCATGACCGCGGTACCGAGTCGGTGTGGGCGCTGAAAAGCCATCATCACGTGGTGGAGAAGTCGGTCTTTACCCGCAGCTATAACTACCGCAACGCGCCGGAGGACATGAACCTCAGTACGGATGTGTCGCCAGGCGACAGCACCACCTGCGGCGAGGCGTATCACTGGGGGGACAACTACCTGACGCCGGGCAACAGCGACCAGCGTGACCCGGAGCCGGAGAGCGGGGCGTTTTACGCCCGTATCCGCCACGAGCGTTACCTGAACGGTCAGGTGCAGCTGAACGGCGAAACCACCTGCGCGACGCTGGCCCCCGGCCAGGAGCTGAAGGTGACCGGCGGCGAGGAGGTGGCGGAGACCTTCCGTCAGGGGGTGGTGATCACCCGCATTCACAGCCGCGCCCGGCGTGACCGCAGCTTTGAGGTCACCTTTCACGCTATCCCGTTCTCAGAGCGTTACTGCTTCCGCCCGGCTGCTGTCGCTAAACCCATGATGGCGGGGACGCTTCCGGCAAGAGTCACCAGCACGAAAACCAACGATATCTATGGCCACATCGATCGCGACGGGCGCTACCGCGTCAGCCTGCTGTTTGACCGCGATCGCTGGTCTCCGGGTGAAGAGAGCCTGTGGGTGCGCCAGTCCCGGCCCTATGCCGGGGATACTTACGGTCTGCACCTGCCGCTGCTGGCGGGCACCGAGGTGGCGATAGCCTTTGAGCACGGCGATCCGGACCGGCCCTATATCGCCGGCGTTCTGCACGACTCGGCGCACCCGGATCATGTGACTATCTATAACTACAAACGCAACGTGCTGAGAACCCCGGCGAATAACAAGATCCGCCTCGACGACACGCGCGGAAAGGAGCACGTGAAGATCAGCACCGAGTACGGCGGCAAGAGCCAGCTTAACCTCGGGCACCTGGTGGACAGCGAAAGGAATCAGCGCGGCGAGGGGGTAGAGCTGCGTACGGACAGCTACGGGGCTATTCGTGCCGGCAAGGGCATATTCATGACCGCCGACGGGCAGCCGAAGGCGCAGGGGCAGCAGCTGGCGATGGAGCCGGCGCTGTCACGGCTTTCAGCGGCGCTGGTGGAGATGCAGTCGCTGGCCGCCAGCGCGCAGCAGGCACAGGCGCTGGCAGTGGATGTCGGACGTCAGCAGAGGCTGTTGCAAAAGAAGATTGACCAGCTTCAGCAGGCGGTGCTGCTGGGTACGGCTCCGCAGGGTGTGGCGCTGGCAAGCGGCGACGATATGCTGCTGTCGGCGCAGGAAAATATGACGCTGGTTGCCGGTAAGCAGCTTGATATCGGAACGCAGAAAGATTTCACCCTGGCAGCGGGAAAACAGATCGGCCTCTGGAGCCAGCAGGGTGCGAAGTGGTTTGCCTCGCAGGGCGATATTGATATTCAGGCGCAGGGGGGAGCTATCACCACCTGGTCAACGCAGGACACGCATATCACCAGCGGCAAAAAACTGGTCATAACCGCCCAGGATGAGCTGACGCTGATATGCGGGGGCGGATATATCAGAATTAAGGGCGGAAACGTGGAGACTGGCGGTCCGGGTAAGCTGCTGGTGAAAAACCAGGGCATATCCAAACAGGGAACCGCAAATATGCAGGGAGTAATGAAGACGTTTGAAGCCGGAAGTTTTGATGAGCGGTTTGCATTATTACATCCTGTTAGCAAAGAACCCATCGCCAACAGGCGGTTTCGCCTTACGTTGCCGGATGGATCTGTGCAGGAAGGTGTAACTGATTCCTATGGAAAAACGCCTCTGATTCAGGGGAAGACTCTGGACGATGTTATTTTTGAACTGCTTAAAGAGGATTAAGAATGCATTCTATTAAAGAGGCGATTTTTCGCCTCGTAGAAATATCGGGGATCATACTGTCATGCTTTTCTCTCTCCGGATGTATCGTAACATCAGGGGCCGCCTTCGGCGCTGCATCGGGGGCGATGGAGGCAAAAGGTGTTGGCAATGATTTCAAATATTACCTTTTCGATGTCCCACCGCAGGTTATTTACCGGATTGACGATCATCGATTTTTTACGCTGGAGAACTATAAGGATTGCGATCATGGAGGCATTGTTTATTACCATGATACGAATAAAAATATAAAAGAGTATATCAATGGCGGCTCGGACAGTAACTCAATTTTAACAGCGAATCCGATGATGTCGTGGAAAGGACAGTTTATTTATGCCGCGTCAGATAAGGTGCTGGCATTTATGAGCCGATATCCACGGATGAGTGACAGGGATACACATAGCGGTGCTTTTGTTACATATCGTATTAATAATAAATACGGACAGATCCTTGTGGCCGATGATTATTACCTTGGATGGGATGTAACGTTGTTAATTACAGATAAAAATATTTATGTTAGGTCGAAAAATATTGAGAGATACGCATATGATTTGTGGTCAACATCAGTAGATTCACGTAAACAGCATATCGTGGGAAATGTATATAATTTACAGTCAACATCAGTAAATTCATATAATGGATCCTTAAGCGATTATGATGAAGTTGAAGATAAAGACTGGCCAAAAGTTAATACACCTTCTGGTGCTATACGTTTTACTTGCAATATGTCAATCAGGCCCACTCACGTTAGCGTAACACCGGAACAGGTTTACGCTGCAGATGCCACAGGAATCCCTCATCATGAGTAATACACAACCAGAACCCCTACGTGATGCGCCGATAAGTATTGATAATAATGGTAAACCAAGCTGGCGGGGGATGTGCTCGTATAAAAACATTAAAGTACGCTCCGCCAGTAATTTAAGATGGGCTGTAGGGATATGTGGACTGCTGCTGTCTTGCTTTTCGCTTTCTGGATGTATCGTAACATCAGGGGCCGCCTTCGGCGCTGCATCGGGGGCGATGGAGGCAAAAGGTGTTGGCAATGATTTCAAATATTACCTTTTCGATGTGCCACCGCAGGTTATCTACCGTATCGACGATCATCGGTTTTTCACACTGGAGAACTATAAGGATTGCGATCATGGGGGTATTGTTTATTACCATGATACGAATAAAAACATAAAAGAGTATATCAATGGCGGCTCGGACAGTAACTCAATTTTAACAGCGAATCCGATGATGTCGTGGAAAGGACAGTTTATTTATGCTGCTTCAGATAAGGTTATTGCATTTGTGAGTCGCTATCCGCTTATGAGCGACAGGGATACGCATAGTGGTGTTTTTTTAACCTATAAAATAAATGGAAAATATGGGGAAATACAAGTGGCCGGAGATACAGATCCTGGGTTTAGAACGATCTTGGTAGTTACAGATGATAATGTTTATATTAAATCTCGTGGTTCGTTAAATTTATCATTTTCTTTGCCTGCAAAGAAAATAGATTCTATGGGTACATCAATGGATCAACCAAGATCGGCTGAGGGTGAAAAATGGCCTAATGACCATACACCTTCTGGCGCTATACGTTTTACCTGCGATATGTCAATAAGGCCCACTAACGTCAGCGTAACACCGGAACAGGTTTATGCTACTGATGCCACAGGGATTCCCTATCATGAGTAATTTTCAAACTGAGCCATTACGCGATGCGTCTATGTATACAGATGACAACGGTAAACCGACCTGGCGGGGAATGTGTTCCCATAAAAACATTAAAGTGCGCTCTGCTTGCTATCACCCTGTTCAACTTCCTGGGCTAATTATTTTTGTTCATGGAGTCAATTCTGAAGGTGAATGGTACGACTCTGCGGAAAAAAACTTATGCACTGGTTTAAATAATCGATTACGTTTGCCGGAAAATATGTGGTTAACTTCAAATTCATATCAAACTGGCAAAACACAGTTGCGAGAAATTATTGAACCGAATACCAGTCGTTCTCCGGTAATTCGTTTTTATTGGGGATATAGCGCTGAGCCGGGCACTGAAAATAATTACCAGATCCCGCTGCGTAACCTGGCAGGCGAAGATTACCACGACCTGAAAAAATACCAGAAGCTGGCCGATGCACAAATTGCTGCTCGCGGCCCATGGTACTGGGGGGGCGGTCCGTTCCAAAACGGCTGTAACCAGCTGGTATCGCTGTGGAGCGACCAGGGTTTCAGTAAATGGCTAAAACAGACGCCGATCCCGTTCAGTGTTCAGTTTGTTAATACCGAGCTGGATCGCCTGTTGGCAGATGCCCCTGCCCGCCACTATTACGCTCATGCCGCCCGGCGGCTGGCGGATTTGTTGAATACTATCCGCAGCACTTACCCGAAAGATACGGTGACGCTGGTTTCACACAGTCAGGGCACGATGATTGCTATGGCCGCAACGCTGCTGGCGGATAAAGCGCCAGATGCCCTGTTTGTCATGAACTCGCCCTATGCCATGGAACATAAAGCCATAGATCGGTTTTCGTATCCTTTTGCGGAATGTATTTCCACCAGGGCGCGGCAGAAGACCTTTGCCACCATTGTCGAAAAGGTGGCAAAGCAGGCCGGTCATCTCTCAGAAGCCGACTATGGGCGCCTGGTAGTGGGTGTAGATGCCGATCATCGAAGCTGGAAACCCACCGGCATGGCCGATAACGGTATACCCGAGCGGGATAATCATGGACGCACATGGATCTACTGCAATGCCCACGATCGGGTGATGGGGATGAGCGCCCTGCTCAGCATTGGCTGGCAGGGATTGCCCAACGATGAGTGTGGGGTAACCAACCGGTTGCTGACTACCTACCAGGGGCACCTGTTCCAGCGGATGATGGCCCGCGAAACGCCCTGCGGGGATACGCCCCAGCAGGATACGCCCTTTGGTCGTTTGCCTCCGGCGGGATCGCCGTTCTGGGACGATGGCGGGCAGCTGGGCGTCTATGATGCGCCGCCGCCTGAACAGACGCTGTACATCAACGGCGAAAAAGTTCCCAAACCGATTACTGCCAAGGAGATGGTTAGGTTTGATGCCACCCGGGTGGGGTTGCAAAAAAAGAATGAGAAAAATACCGGGGAGGAGGGCTACGGCTGGGGGCAATATTCTGTTGGAAATACGGGGAATAAAACCTGGCATGACGATACCTTCCGCTGGTATGCCTCGCTGTATCCGGAGCAGTGGGTAACGGATAAAGGCACGATGGGCTGGTATCCACAGAACTCAAAAGATGCGCGGCAGAATCGTCGCCGGGAAACCCGTGCGGAAAAAGATGCCCGGCTGCGGATGTTTGTCTCCCAGCCCAGCGATCACAGTTCTCTTCCTTTAAATCCACTATTTATGAGGCAAGTTGTGGCCTATGACCTGCCAATTGGCATCTGCGAAAGTTCAAACGATAAGAGCTTCCTCGAACAGCTACGCCGGATGGCGGACTGGCAGTATTCGGATCCCTATTTCCACACTGGCAAACATCCGAAATACAGTAGGCCAGCGGAAGTGGATGCCGAGAGCGTCGGAGGCATCGGGCCGGAAGAGATGGCCGAGATGAAGAAAATGGAAGCTCAGCAGGGCCATCATTAACAGGGAGTGGATATGCCTAAACGTGTTGTAGTCCTTAACGATGCTACCTCCCACGGTGGTCGGGTGATTTCTACATCATCCACGTTTGAAATTATGGGGAAAAATGCGGCGCTGCTGAATGACACCGTGTCCTGTCCAGAGCACGGTTCCAATCCGATCGTGGAATGCGATATGAGCTATGAGGAAAACGGCAGAGGAATTGTCGTGCATGGCTGTAAGAGCGCCTGTGGTTCGGTAGTGTATGCCAGTCTGCCGGATATGGAGATTGATTAATGGGATGGTCCTTACCCAATATTCCCGCCAGGGATAGAACTCCCGCCTGGTCGCCCTGGATTTGTCTGTTAGTTATTGTCGCAGGTCTATTTGTCGCACTGGTTCAGGTGGTAATGCATTCGCCTGATGGCGGATTTCCCACGCTTGCTAGCGGCTACTGGCTACCGCTGACTGCCTATACTCTGGTGGGGATCGCGACGGCCATAACGTTGTATCTATTATGGTGGGAAACCCACTCTTATTGGGTTTGCAATTGGAATAACTGGCGTCATGGTACGCGCCTGGCCTGGCAATATCATGCGCACCAGCATCTATGCGTCGTCCGGCACGCGATACTGACCGCGGATGCTCAGCTGCTTCCCCGTCTGGCGGGTGGCGTGACCGAGCATCAGGATGACGTTTCTCCCCTGACGCTGGCCACGGATAAGCCTGTAATACCTGGCATTTTCCGTTTTGAGCAGCTCTGCCAGCAGTTGATCCAACAGTGTAGAACGTCACTTATCCAGCGGTATCCTTCCGGCCAGTTGACGGTGCTGATACAGACGACCTCTATGGATAAGGAGAGGGAGGAGGAGGCCTTTAGCCGTTTATGGGCAGCCGAAGGGTTGCCGTGGACGCCAACGATTCAGTGTTTGCCTGACGAGTTGTTGTGTCATGACTGGAATCGACGTTTACAGACTATACGTGTTCCCGTACTGGTGCTGGCGTTGCACTACCGCCAGCCGGAAGAAAATTTACCGGAATTTGCCTGTGCGCTGCTGTTGTTCCCTGAGGCGATGCTGAAACCCGCAGAACGACGGGATGTGGTGCGAGTATTTCGCGCCATGCCGCTGAATGCAAGTGCGTTACCTCGTGAGCTAGCCGAGTTGCGCGATATCGCCCAGCAGCCAGCCGGGATAAAGCATCTGGTCTGGTACAGCGGGCTATCTGCATCATCTGCACAGGCGCTGGGGCGGGTGGTAAATGAACTACCTCTGCCTCTGCATGCGGATATCGCCACCGCTGGCATTATCGATTTTACCAAAATCAGCGCAGATTACGGTTATCTGACCGGATGGCTGATGGTGGCTGCGGCAACAGAGATGGTCAATTACGGTCCGGGGAGTCACTGGTTATTACAGGCGGATAATAAGCAGGCTTTCGCAATGATCGTGGGTAATAGTCTACCGGTCATTCAAGATGAAGAGGTGAGGCTTTCTCCACTGCCTTATCCAGCAGGGTCACTCTGCCTTGCGATACTGCTCAACATAGCGGCTTTTAGCACTTTAGCTCGTTTTTCCCCTGGCTGGCTTTTTTCCTGGTACGGCGTGCTCAGTATGCTGTTGTCGCTGGTCGTTACGCTGCCAGGAACCGTGTTTCTTCTGCGCCGCATCCTCGCTTCTCTGCAACGCCCGCGCTTTATTCAGGCTGCCGGACTGGCCCGAAAGGAATAATCCACCATGAAAAGGTTTTTACACATACTTGGGGCAGCCCTCTTTGTGCTTGCCGTTTTGTCGGCACTGCTGTTTTTATTGGTACAGATATCACCTTTCTTTGCAACCGTAGGCGAACACGCATCCTGGATAGCGTTACTGGGGACGGTTTTTCTGACCGGTACGCTGTGTACGCTGATTTTTTTCCTTATTCCTTTCCTGAAAAACGATACGCCGGTGCTCCCACTGGAGAGTTATTCAACAGGCGCGGTGGCTGATACGCAGGAAGGAAATGCCCCTCTTTTTTTGCTAAAAAAACACCTCCGCCGTCGCTATACCGCTCTCTGGCGCTACAAGGTCCGCCTTTTACTGGTCTGTGGAGAGGACAAATACATCGCCGCCGTTGCTCCCGGCCTTGCTGAAAAACAGTGGCTGGAGGGGCATCGGACGGTGCTGATCTACGGCGGCAGCCTGTCTGCTTTACCTGATGCCGAACGCCTGAACGCCCTGCGCAAGCTGCGCCGCAGCCGTCCGCTGGACGGCATTGTGCTGGCGCTTGATGAGGCTCAGGCCACCGCCGGTACGCTAGATAACGCTCTTCGCACGCTCGAACAGTTCGGAGAGGCGCTGCGCTACCAGCCGCCGGTCTATCTGTGGCAGGTATGCGACACGCTTTGGCCCCAGGATAACCGTGCTAGCCAGACGGTGGGGGCACTGTTTCCGACTCGGGCCACCCCAGAAACGGTTGAACGGCAGCTTCGCGCCATTCTGCCCTCCCTGCGTCAGCAGGGCATGCAACAGCTGTGCGCCAACCCGACCCATGATTTTCTGCTGCGGGTCGGACACTCTCTTGAGGAGAGCGGCATTGCCCGCTGGCGTGCGCTGCTGATGCCGTGGCTGACGGAGCACCTGAAGCGTATTCCGCTGCGCGGCCTGATGTTCAGCCCGGCGCAGGCAGGGGAAAACGTAACGGATGAGGCGCTTCACCCTCACAGCTGGTCCGCCCCGGCAGCATGGCAGGGGGTGATGACAGACTGTGAACGAGCTCGCGGCGTGCAGGTAGGGATGCCGTGGCAGCGTACGCTGGGCGTTACCCTGCTGACGCTGGTGATCCTGTGGGGCGCGGGCAGCCTGCTCTCCTTTATCATTAACCGCCAGCATATTGTGACCGCCACGGAACGGGCGCAGCAGCTGGCTAACCATCCGGTAGTCAGTGATGAGCAGCTGTTGGCATTGCAGGTACTGCTTAACGATCTTGCACGTTTACAGCGCCAGCAGGCGCACGGTGCGCCCTGGTATCAGCGTTTCGGTCTCGACCACAGTGCGCAGCTTTTTGCTGCGTTGATGCCCTGGTACACGCAGGCGAATAACCGCCTGATACGCGATGCGGCAGTGCAGGCGCTCACGCAGCAGTTGACGGCGCTGGCGAACCTGCCGCCGCGTAGTCCGCAACGGGCTCGGCGTGCAAAAGCCGGTTATGACCAGCTGAAAGCGTACCTGATGATGGCGCGTCCGGACAAAGCGGATGCAGCGTTTTACACGCGGGTAATGACAGGCGCTCAGCCTGCCCGTGACGGCATCTCTTCGGCGATATGGCAGAGTATCGCACCCGATCTGTGGGCCTGGTACATGCAGAACCTGCCGTCACAGCCTGCCTGGAAAATAACGCCGGATGCTGCTCTGGTGACGCAGGCGCGGCAGGTGTTACTGGAGCAAATCGGTCAGCGCAATGCTGAGAGCACCCTGTACGAGAGCATGCTCACTCAGGTGCGCCGAAACTATGCCGACATGACCCTTGAGGATATGACCCCGCAGACCGATGCGAGCCGTCTCTTTACCACCCAAGAGGTGGTGCCAGGGATGTTTACCCGGCAGGCATGGGAGGGCGGCATCCAGGATGCAATTGATAAAGCGGTGTCCTCCCGGCGCGACGAGATTGACTGGGTCCTGAGCGATAACCGGAAAAGCGTCTCAGGGGATGTCTCCCCGGAGGCGTTGAAGCAGCGCCTGACGGAGCGCTATTTCGCGGACTTCGCCGGTGCGTGGCTGAACGTCTTAAACAGTATCCGGCTTAACCCGGCGCGTACTATTGCGGATGTCACCGACCAGTTAACGCTGGCCAGCGATGTCCGCCAGTCGCCGTTGATTGCCCTGATGAATACCCTGGCGTACCAGGGGCAGACCGGACAGCAGAGAGAGGCGATATCCGACTCGCTGGTGAAGTCGGCGAAAAACCTGCTGGGTAAGGGCGATAAACCGGTGATTGACCAGCAGGCTGCTGGGCCTGTCAGCCCGCTGGACGGCACGTTCGGACCGCTCCTTGCTCTGATGGGGAAAAACAACGCGCAAAACGTGATGGCGGCGGACAGTTCGCTCAGTTTACAGACCTATTTAACCCGCCTGACCCGCGTGCGCCTCCGCCTTCAACAGGTGGCAAGCGCGCCCGATCCGCAGGCGATGATGCAGCAGCTGGCGCAGACCGTATTTCAGGGAAAAAGCGTGGATCTCACCGATACCCGGGAATACGGCAGCCTGATGGCGGCGAGCCTGGGCGAAGAGTGGAGTGGTTTTGGGCAGACAATGTTTGTCCAGCCCCTGACCCAGGCCTGGGAGACGGTGTTACAGCCCTCGGCGGCCAGCCTGAACGAGGCGTGGCAGCGATCCATTGTGGCTAACTGGCATGCGGCTTTTGACGGACGCTATCCGTTTTCCGCAGGCAAAAATGATGCTTCGCTGCCGATGCTGGCGGCGTTTATCCGCCGTGATAGCGGTCGTATCGACCGCTTTCTTGGCAGCCAGCTGGGTGGCGTGCTGCACCGGGAGGGCAGTAGCTGGGTGGCAGACAGCACCCATAGCCAGGGGCTGGCGTTTAGTCCGGCATTCCTCAGAGCGATTAATCAGCTGAGCGAGTTATCTGACATTCTGTTTACCGACGGCAGCCAGGGCATCAGTTTTGAGATGCAGGGCGTGGCCATGCCGGAGATTGTCGAGACCCAGCTGACCCTCGACGGGCAGACGCTGCACTATTTCAACCAGCTTGCCGACTGGCAGAGCTTCCGCTGGCCGGGGGTGATTAACAAACCGGGTGCTATGCTGACCTGGACCTCCACGGCGGCAGGCGCACGGCTGTTTGCCAATGACAGCGGTCCCTGGGGGGTTATCCGTCTGCTGGAGAGGATGAAGCGGCACAAGGAGAGCGACGGCCTGTACCGTCTCACCCTTACCGCGCCGGACAACCGGCAGCTGCAGTGGCTACTGCGCACGGAGCTTGGTGACGGCCCGCTGGCGCTGCTGAAGCTACGCAACTTCACGCTTCCCACGCAGATATTTAGCGTAGATACGCTGAACGCAAAACGGACGAATGACAATGAATTCGATGCAAATGAAAGGAGTGAATAATGGCGTCCGTTGATTCCCTGCTGGCCGCCTGTCAGCTACGGGCAGACGCGCAGGCGCAGGAGGCACAGTCCCGCCTTGCCCTGTGGGAAAACTGGCTGAAGCCCATCTCTGATGACAATCCCACCGGCGACGATCCCGGCTATGACGACAATTTTCAGCAGATGCGTGAGGAGGTCAACAAGCTCTCCGGCGCAGACACGGCGCTGATTTGCCAGCTCGCGGAAAAACTGCTGACCACCACCAGCAAGGATATCCGCGTTGCGACGTATTACACCTGGGCGCGGTTGCATCGTGACGGGGAAGCGGGGCTGGCGGATGGACTCGAACTGCTGGCTGGCCTGATGCAGCGCTTTGCTACACGGCTCCATCCGCAGCGGGAGCGCAGCCGGAAAGCAGCGCTGGAGTGGCTGGCCAGCAGCCGGATGCTGGACAGCCTGCTGCTCTACCCGGAGGTGACCAAAACCGACGCCGGACGCATCGCCGGGGCGCTGTGGCTGATTGAGCGAGCAGTGGAACAGATGGCAGCAGACGATCCCCCGCAGCTCGGTGCCCTCTATGGTGCGCTGGAAACCCGTCTGCTGAAATCCGGCGGTATGGATGCGGTTGTGCCACAGAACGTCAGCGAGGGCAGCCACACCATGCCCCCGTTCGGCAGCGTGCCGCCGCTGGCGGGCATTGCATCAGGGCAGGAGCTGCTGACCCAGGCGCGTACCCTGGCAAACTACCTGAGGAGCCAGCCGGACGGCTGGCTGGCCGCCCATCGGCTGATAAAAAATCTCCGGCATGACACCCTGCACCAGCTCCCGCCGCTCTCCGCCGACGGTAAAACCCGCATCGAACCGCCTAAGGCGGAACAGCGAGCCCAGCTGAAACGGCTATACCTGCAACAGAGCTGGCGTGAGCTGATGGAGGAGGCGGACAGCCTGCTGTCGCGCGGCGCTAATCACCTGTGGCTGGACGTGCAGTGGTATCTGCACCAGGCGCTGGTGAAAGCCGGGCGGGAAGCCGAGGCCGCCATTATTCAGGCTGACCTAAAAGGCGTGCTCTCGCGTCTGCCGGGGCTGGAGACGCTGGCTTTTAACGACGGCACGCCGTTCGCTGATGAAGTCACCCTCAACTGGATCCAGCAGCAGGTAACGGATAACCCTGCGGGCTGGCAGGACAATACTACGGCCGCGTCTGCGAGGGTATCCAGCGACGACGATATTCTGCTCCTGGAGCCGGAAGCGCTCACGCTGGCCGACAGCGACGGCCCCGATGCGGCGCTGGCCTGGTTGCAGGCCCGTCCTGGGATCGCCACGCCACGCTGCCGCTGGCTGCTGCGCTTACTGATGGCGCGCATTGCCGAACAGACGGGCAAAAACGAACTGGCCCTGCACCTGCTGGCTGAGCTGGATGCCCTGTCGGCAACCCTGACCCTGACGCAATGGGAGCCGGGCCTGCTGTTTGAGGTAAAGGCGAGAAGGCTGAAACTGCTGCGCATGAAGGCCGGACGCAGCGAAGCAGAGAAGATCCGCCTACAGCCGGAGATGGAGACGTTGCTGGCTGGGCTGATTGCCCTCGATCCCTCAAGAGCTGCCGTGCTGTGCAGCTGACGCTTTTATTCACATCCTGATATCTGAGATATGCAATGGACGACTTAACCCTGCGTTATTTTGACGCTGAAATGCGCTATCTGCGCGAAGCGGGTGAGGAGTTTGCCCGCGCCCATCCTGACCGAGCCGCAGCGTTAAACCTCGACAAAGCGGGTGCCCGCGATCCCTATGTGGAACGGCTGTTCGAAGGTTTTGCCTTTCTGATGGGGCGGCTGCGCGAAAAGCTGGACGACGACCTGCCGGAGCTGACCGGGGGATTGGTCAGCATGATCTGGCCGCACTATCTGCGCACCATTCCTTCCCTCTCCATCGTAGAGTTTTCCACCGACTGGCGGGAGATGAAGGAGCCGGTTACCATTGCCAAGGGCTTTGAGGTGCGTTCGCAGCCCATCGGTGAAAAGCGAACCCGCTGCCGCTATACCACCACCCAGCCGCTGACCCTGTTGCCGCTGTCGCTTTCCCATGCAGGTATCACCACCGAGCCGGACGGGCGCTCGCTGATCCGCCTGCGTTTTGAGTGCGGAGCGCTGGCAGACTGGCGCAGTATTGATTTAAGCCGCCTCCCGCTGTACCTGAATGCCGACGCCGCGCTGGCCTGTGCGCTGCACGAAGCGTTCACGCTCAATGTAGCGAAAGTGGGTATCCGCTTTCCCGGCGACATCGATCGCAGGCCGCTGGACGCCCATTTTGCCGTCTGCGGCTTTGGCAAGGACGAGGCGCTGCTACCGGAAAGTGGTGGCTTTAGCGGTTATCAACTACTGCTGGAGTATTTCACCTTCCGCGAGAAGTTTATGTCTGTGGCACTGCGCGGGCTGGAAAACGTCGTCTTTCCGGAGAACCTGCCCTGGTTTGAAATCGATCTGGTGCTGGATCAAGCGTGGCCCCACGAGTTTTCCTTTTCAGCGAAGCAGATCCGGCTGCACTGCGCCCCGGTGATTAACCTCTTCCCGCTCGAATCTGACCCGCTGCAGCTGGACATGCTTCAGACCGAGTATCTGCTGCGTCCGATGCGCATTCAGGACGGCCATACGGAAATTTACTCCGTGGATTCCGTCACCTCCTCGCGCCACTCCGGACACCAGATGTATGTGCCGTTCACCAGCTTCCGCCATAAAGGGGGTATGCTGCGCCACGACGCGCCGGAATACTATTACCACACGCGAGTGAAGCGCGGTGCTTCCGGGCTGCACGATACCTGGCTGATCCTCGGTGGGGAGGCGTTCGATAACCACACCGTACCGGAAGACGAAAAACTCTCCCTCAGCCTGACCGGAACGAACGGCCAGCTACCGCGTCGGGCGTTGCAAAGTACGCTACTGGATACGGTGGTCAAGTCCACCACCTCGCGTATCCAGGTGCGCAATCTCTGTGCGCCCACGCTGCCGTGTTACCCGCCGGATCGGGATCGCTTTCACTGGCGGGTGCTCAGCCATCTGGGCAGCAGCTTTCTGTGGATGATGGATAACGCCGATGTTCTGCGCGGCGCGCTGGCGCTGTATGACTGGACGGATAATGAGATGAACCGCCGTCGTCTAGCGGCAATTGTTGATGTTAAACACGGTGAGATAGAGCGATTTGAACAGGGGCACTTTATGCGGGGCGTGCAGGTAGAGGTGATCCTGGACAGCAACGGTTTTGCTGGACACGGCGATATTTGCCTGTTTGGTGAAATGCTCAACCGCTTCTTTGCCCTGTACACCGATATCCACCTCTTTAACCGTTTGATCCTGATACTGCAACCTACCGGAGAACGTCTTGAATGGCAGGAGAACCACAACCGCCGCATTCCCGGTTAAGCCCAAGGCTTGAGCGGGATATCCACCGCATCAACTTCTACCGTTTCTGTCAGCTGCTGGAGAAATCGCGCCCTGAGGCACCCGCGCTCGGTATCACGCTGAGCCCGGCGGACGACCCGGTGCGCTTTCGTCCGCATCCGGGAATGGGCTTCCCGGTCAGCGAGCTAAAGGCAGTGGAATATGATGAGGATAACCCTGATGCGCCGCCGACGGTGCGCACGACGTTTATGGGGCTGTACGGCGTGGATTCGCCGCTGCCCACCGCCTGGCTGGATGACATTGCGCAGCGGCGAGAGGGGCATGAGGCGCAGGAAGCGTTTCTCGATATCTTTAACCACCGCATTCTGACCCAGTTTTACCGTATCTGGCGCAAGTATTCCTACCCGGCAACCTTTGAGGCCGGGGGCAGGGACCGCACCTCCCAGAGTCTGCTGGGGCTGATTGGCCTTGGCATTCCCGGCACGGATAACCATATCGCCACCCCGGTATCGCGTTTTCTGGCGCTTCTTGGCGTGATGCGACTGCCGGGCCGTACCGAAGAGGGGATTCAGGCGCTGGTGCGGCTGCTGGCTCCGCGCACCCAGGTGACCGTCATGCCGCACTCTCCGCGCCCGGTTTACATCGATCGTCCGCTGGGTTTTTACGGCGATGACGATTTCAAGCTCGACGGCTATACGGTGCTGGGCGATGAAACGACAGAGATTGGCAGCCAGCTGCTGATTGCCCTGTATACCGAAGACCACGCGGAGGCGCAGAGCTGGCTGCCGGCGGGGCAGACCTATGACGATTTTCTGGTGCTGCTGCGGGTCTACCTCGGCTGGCGCTACAGGGCGCTTATCCAGCTGACCGTTCCCACGCAGTTGCTACTCGCCCCGGTGCTGGGCGAGACGCCCTTTGTCCTCGGCATGACCGGCGTTCTGGGCATGGAGGGCGATGACGTCCCGCCGGATCTGCCTGCCACCTTCACCATCGAGGCGGGTAACTACCGTGGTATGTCACCCGCCGTTACATCACAAGGAAACCGACGTGTTGCGTACTCTGTTGATTAAACGACTCTCTTTGCTGCTGCTGCCATCGTTACTGGCGGGGTGCGGCCTGACGCAGAGCGTCAGCGACGGCACGGCGTCCGTAGTGAAGTCTGTTTTTTATAAGCAGGTGAAAACCCTGCATCTGGACATCACCGCCCGCCAGGCATTGAATACCGACGGCCAGGAGAATACCTCCCTGTCGGAACCGCTGATGGTGCGGGTCTACCAGCTTAAGGACCGTAAGAGCTTTGATAAAACCGTCTACCAGCAGCTGCTGACGCAGGGCGATGAGGCGCCGGGCGCGGATCTGCTTGCCAGCCGCAGTCTGGTGGTGAAGCCTGGGGAGGATGTCAGCCTGGATATGCCGCTGGATGAGAAGGCGCAGTTTGTCGCCGTGGTGGCGCTTTTCCGCGCACCGGAGATGGCGAAAAATAGCTGGAAACGGGTGTTGTCTCGCGACGAGCTCGATCCAGACAGGCCCCGCGTGATTGAAGCCGAGCAGAACCGGCTGATCCTGCAACCGTTGAAGGATGATTGACCATGTCGCCACGCCATAGTGCCCCCTCACTCTACGACATCCTCTACGGCAATTTCACCGGCGACCTCGACCTGAACCAGGTCAGTGAGCAGAACCAGACGATCCTCTCAGTGCTGGACAACATGCAGCGTATCTTGAACTGTCGTGCCGGGACGCTGGCGCACCTGCCGGACTACGGTTTGCCGGATATGACCAAAATCCTGCAGGGGATGCCGGGAACCGCGCATCAGCTGATGGGAACCCTGTCAGCCGTATTGCTTAACTATGAGCCCCGGCTGAAGAAGATTGAGGTCGTCCTGCTGGACCAGACGATCCCCGGCGAGCTGCGTTATGCCATTGATGCCGAACTCAGAGGCGTCGGACTTGTGCGCTATGGCACCGAGTTTATGCCGGAAGGGCGAGTGCTGATCCGCCACCTGAAGCAACAGAACTATATCAGTTAGAAAATCCCTGTCTGTCATTTCACGGATACATCGATCATGAAACACATAGAACCCCGACATCTCAGGACGGGCGACGATCCGCGTCCGTTCCCTGACTTCATTGCGTTGCGCAATGAAATGAGCAAGCTGACGCATCCCGCCAGGCCGGATATTGACTGGAGGCGCGTAGAGCAGCTCTCCCTCTCCCTGTTTGAAAAAAATGGCGTTGAGCTGCAGACAGCGGCCTGGTATACCCTGGCGCGCAGCCATCTGGCGCGGGTGGCAGGCATGCATGAAGGCGTGAATATCATTGCGGCAATGCTGGGCCAGCGGTGGGCTCAGGTCTGGCCTCAGGGCAATCACCCGCGTGCGGACATTCTCTGCGGGCTGTTTCAGCGGCTGCATAAGGTGTTTCGCACCTTTACCCTGAGCGCTGAGGATTACCCCCAGCTACGGCAGCTGGCGTCGACGCTGGATACCCTGAGCGACATTCTGGCCCGACAGGCGTTGCAACAGGTAAGCCAGATAGCGCCTCTGCTGCAACAGGTACGCCATGTGTTGATGCACGTAGAGAATGCTTCCGAGCCTCAGGGGGTATATGCCATCCCGCAGGCGCAGGGCGCAAACGTTGAGGCGATCCACGCAATAGCACCTACAGAAAAACGTGCCGGTGCTTTCCTGAGCGGGATGCTGACTGCCTTTGTGCTGAGTGCCGTTGGCTTTGCGGGATGGTACTCCCTGGCCCGTCCGGATGCGCTCTCTGCGCTGCCGGACGATCGGGCGCTGAGCAGGACGCCAGATGCGTCGCTTACGGGATGGCATCAGGGGATGCTCACGCTGCAAAACCTGAGTGAGCGGCTCAACGCCCTTGATGGTCAAAAGGGAAAATACCTTACCGTCAGCGAGCTGAAATCACAGGTGTTTGCCGCCACGCTGGCCTTTAACAAGACGGTGCCGGTAGAGGAGCAGCTCCGTCTGATGTCGGAGCAGCAAACGCCTGAAACGATCCCGGATGCGCAAAAACGTCAGGCCAGGCAGCACTTACAGCAGCTTATTACCGACTATTTCGCCCTAACGCGCGGCGTTACGCCTCGTCAGCAACCATCGGCAGCGGCCAGCCGCCGAGCCGTTTCCAGCGGTTGACGATCTCGCAAAACAGCAGCGCGGTCTGTTCAGTATCGTACAGCGCGGAGTGCGCCTGGGTACTGTCAAACGACAGGCCAGCGGCCGTACAGGCTTTTGACAAAACGGTTTGACCCAGCGCCAGCCCGCTTAAGGCAGCGGTATCGAAGGTTACAAAGGGGTGAAACGGGTTGCGCTTGAGCGCGGCGCGCTCTGCTGCCGCCATCAAAAAGCCGTGATCGAAGGTAGCGTTATGCGCCACCATAATGGCGCGGTTGCAGCCGGAATCTTTAATTCCCTTGCGCACCATTTTAAAGATGGCGTGCAGCGCATCGTATTCGCTAACCGCCTCGCGTAGCGGATCGCTGGGATCGATACCGTTGAACGCCAATGCCTCGGGGACAAGGTTGGCACCTTCAAAGGGCGCCACCTGGAAGTGCAGGGTGCTGTCCGGCATCAGCCAGCCGTCGCTATCCATCTTTAGCGTTATGGCGGCAATGTCCAGTAGCGCATCGGTTTTGGCATTAAACCCGGCGGTTTCAACATCAATCACGACAGGGTAAAAACCACGGAAACGGTCGCAAAGACCGGTGAGCTGTGCGTTATCGGACATAGGATCTCTTAATACAGGAAAAAGCAGCGCGCATTATGGCAAACTTTAAGTAGGGAGTGTACCTTAAGTGGGGATTGCATAGCGCAGATAAAACAACGGGCGCAGAGTGCGCCCGCAGGGATCAGTTACCCAGGCCGCGGCCCGCGTCTTTCTCTTCGATCAGCTCGATTTTATAACCGTCTGGATCTTCAACAAATGCGATAACGGTGGTGCCGCCCTTAACCGGACCGGCTTCGCGCGTCACGTTGCCGCCGTTCTGACGAATGCGCTCGCAGGCTTCGGCTGCGTTATCCACGCTCAGGGCGATATGACCATAGGCGTTGCCCAGATCGTAGCTATCCACGCCCCAGTTGTAGGTCAGCTCAATCACCGCTTCATCGCTCTCCGGACCGTAGCCAACGAAGGCCAGCGAGTACTTATACTCGGTGTTTTCGCTGGTGCGCAGCAGCTGCATGCCCAGAACCTTGGTGTAGAACTCAATGGAACGTTGCAGGTCGCCAACGCGCAGCATGGTATGAAGTAAGCGCATAATATCCTCTTTCGTTTTTTTGCTCAGGCATTTAAGTCATAAAGTCTATTTTAGTATAGCGGCGGATCCCTGCCGCTATCAATGCCAGTGACAGAACCCGTTACAGCGTCGGGTAGTCGGTATAGCCTTCCGCGTCGCCGCCGTAGAAGCTCTCCGGACGCTGCGGGTTCAGCTCGGCTTTGCGCTGCAGGCGCTCGACCAGATCCGGGTTAGCGATGTAGTCGCGACCAAAGGCCACTGCATCGATCAACCCTTTGGCAATCAGGTTTTCTGCTTTTTCAGGCGTGTAAGCACCGGCACCAACGATAGGGCCGTGGAAACATGCACGCACTTTTTCACGGAACGCATCGGTGTAAGGCTGGCCACCGGCCCAGTCCGGCTCGGAGAGGTGCAGGTAGGCAATGCCGCGCTTAGCTAACTCTTCGATCAGGTAGAGCGCATCGGCCTCTTCGTTATCGCCATTGTCAGTGTTCTGGAACGTACCGATCGGGGAGAGACGGATGCCGATACGCTCCGCGCTCCACTCTTTGCACACGGCGTCGACCACTTCCAGCACCAGGCGGGCGCGGTTCTCAACGCTGCCGCCGTATTCGTCGGTGCGGTGGTTGGCAGACGGAGAGAGGAACTGGTGCAGCAGGTAGCCGTGGGCGGAGTGCAACTCGACCAGGTCAAATCCAGCTTCGCGTGCGTTAGCAACGGCATGACGGAAGTCGTCAACGATACCTGGGATCTCGCTGATATCCAGCGCGCGCGGCGTAGAGGTATCAACGCGAATAGCGTTACCGTTTTCGTCACGCAGCGAGGTGCGGGTCCCGGCGTTAATGGCCGACGGGGCCACCGGCGCGTTGCCGCCCGGCTGGATGCTGGCATGGGAGATACGGCCGGTATGCCAGAGCTGCACGGCCATGTGGCCATTTTCAGCGTGAACGCCGTCGGTGATCTTTTTCCATGCCGCTACCTGCTCAGGGCTGTGCAGGCCAGGGGCACCGGCATAGCCTTTCGCCTGGGCAGAGATCTGCGTTGCCTCGCTGATGATTAACCCGGCGCTGGCGCGCTGACGGTAGTATTCACCCATCAGCGGAGTAGGGATATCGCCTGGCTCAATGCTGCGCAGACGCGTCAGCGGTGCCATAAAAACGCGGTTCGCCGCAGTAATCGCACCCACTTTCAGCGGGGTAAACAGTTTGTTCGACATAACATCTCCTGAATAGACCGGTCGACTAGTTAAAGGTCAAATAAAACGCCTGTATTACTCAGGCGTGATAAGTATTGTTTTAGCATGTGCCACCGCGCTCTCCAGCGGTAGGGCACTGCGGGAAATCTTAGCCTGCAAATTGGCACCCAGCCACAGGGCATAGAGCACCTGACCCTGGGTCAGGGCATCGCCTTCAAACGCCAGGCAGCGGGAACGACGTCCGTTCTCCAGCGCCTCGGCCAGCAGCGCGATAACGCGGCTTGCGCCTCTGTCCATGGCGCTGCGCATATCCTCAGAGAGATCGCACACCTCAGCCGAAAGCTTCACCGTCAGGCAGCCGCTAATAATGCCTTTCTGCGAGAACTGATTGAGCGTCTGCTGGAAATAGGCGATCAGCCGATCGCGGTAGTTACCGCTGCCGTGAGCAAAGTGTTGCACCAGCCGCTGGTGGTAGCCGACATAGTGACGCTCAAGCATGGCCACGCCGAACGCCTCTTTCGAGCGAAAATAGTGATAAAACGAGCCCTTCGGCACTTCTGCCGTTTTTAATAGCTCGCTGAGACCCATGCCGGTGAACCCGCGATGCATGCAGAGCTGCTCGCCGGTTGCCAGTAGGTGTTCACGGGTATCGTGTTCGGTATCTCTGTTCATAAGATCACTCTAATAGACCATTCGGTCTAATGCAAGGGTTGCTTTCTGGCCCGGGGGCGTCTTCAATAGTTGTTATCGATTGTTAACAGGAGGAAGGACGTGCCGGAACAGCTGGAGTTTTTCCCCATTGTAAGCCCATGCCGGGGAATTTGTCAGACCGATGAGCAGGGCTACTGTCGGGGCTGCCTGCGCAGCCGGGATGAGCGCTTTAACTGGCAGCGCATGAGCGATAGCGAAAAGCAGAACGTTTTACGTCTCTGCCATCAGCGAGCCCTGCGTAAAAAGCGTGCGGGTAGCCAACCGGCAGGCGAAGAACCGCAGCAGCCCTCACTGTTTTAAGGGCCGATTTCCGTATACTCTGTGCCTATCTCTTTAAAAAGAAAGGAAGCGGTTATGGTTCAGCGTATTACCCTCGCGCCCCAGGGGCCAGAGTTCTCCCGATTTGTCATGGGCTACTGGCGTCTGATGGAGTGGAACATGTCCCCCCGCCAGCTGGTCAGCTTTATTGAAGCGCATCTGGATCTGGGCGTCACCACGGTCGATCACGCCGATATCTACGGCGGCTATCAGTGCGAGGCCGCCTTTGGCGAAGCGCTTAAGCTGGCTCCGCACCTACGTGAGCGTATGGAAGTGGTCTCTAAGTGCGGCATTGCCACAACCGCGCGTCCAGAGCACGTTATCGGCCACTACATCACCGATAAGCAGCACATTATTCGCAGCGCCGAGCACTCCCTGGCGAACCTGGCGACCGATCGCCTCGACCTGCTTCTTATCCACCGTCCCGATCCGCTGATGGATGCCGATGACATTGCCGAGGCGTTTCTTCAGCTTCACCAGAGCGGCAAGGTGCGCCACTTCGGCGTCTCTAACTTTACGCCAGCACAGTTTGCGCTGTTGCAGTCGCGTCTGCCGTTCACCCTCGCGACTAATCAGGTTGAGCTATCCCCGGTGCATCAGCCGCTGCTGCTTGACGGCACGCTCGACCAGCTTCAGCAGCTGCGCATTCGCCCGATGGCATGGTCCTGCCTCGGCGGTGGGCGGTTGTTTAGCGATGAGGCTTTCCAGCCCCTGCGCGACGAGCTGGCTCAGGTTGCTCAGGAGATCAATGCTGAAACCATTGAACAGGTGGTTTATGCCTGGGTGATGGCGCTGCCGTCGAAGCCGCTGCCGATTATCGGCTCCGGCAAAATCGAGCGCGTGCGTGCGGCCATTGCCGCTGAAGCGCTCACGCTTTCCCGCCAACAGTGGTTCCGCATCCGCAAAGCCGCGCTCGGGTACGACGTACCCTGATAGCTGATTATCTGATTCTCCGGTGTTATCTGCATCCCTGGTTTAAACTTCAGGGATAACAGCCAATAACCGGAGATCATATGAAGCGATTAAGTCTGGCCGTATTAACACTGTTAGCCTGCACCGGTGCGCAGGCTGCCAGTGACGAGGTTGAGATGCACCTTGTCACTTCTCAGGGCGTAGGTCAGTCCATCGGGACGGTGAAGATCACTGAAACGGATAAGGGACTGGAATTTGCCCCCGATCTGAAAGCGCTCCCGCCTGGCGATCACGGTTTTCACGTTCACGCTAAGGGAACCTGTGAGCCTGCCATGAAGGACGGTAAGGCCTCGGCGGCTGAAGCAGCCGGTGGGCACCTCGATCCGCACACCACGGGTAAACATGAAGGGCCAGAAGGTGCGGGCCATACGGGGGATCTGCCGGTGCTTCAGGTCAATAACGACGGTAAAGCCACCCAGCCTGTGGTTTCCCCGCGTCTGAAAAAGCTGGATGAGGTGAAAAATAGATCCCTGATGATCCACGTCGGAGGCGACAACTACGCCGACAAACCAGAGCCGTTAGGCGGTGGCGGGGCACGCTATGCCTGTGGTGTAATTAACTGACTGTGATTAACTAACTACGTTAGCATCCCCGGCGGTGGCGCTTGTACAAGCTGCGACAGTGAGATCTGTAGCCGCCAAATAAGCGCCGCCAGCTCGCGGGCGGCGGGCTGATGGTGATGCGATAAGGTGTTGCAGATACGCTGTAGCTGCTGCAACGTATTGGCTAACTGACGTTGGTTGACTCCCCGCTCGCTCATCACGTTGCGTAAATGAGCTATGCAAATGTCTCTGACCCGGGAAAGGGGATCGGAGCGGGTTTCCCACTCACGAAGCTGCCAGACCACATGCGAGCAGTTGAGCAGTACCACTCCCCAACGTAATAGCCAACGGCGCGCGAGCGCATCCTGACTATTACTCAGCTGGCTAATGTGATGATAGGCCAGCGATTCAAACTCATATTCGCTATACGATGGACGCTGGCTGAGCTGATCGACGAAGTCACGGCGCAGAGCACGTATACGGCGGCGGCTTTTACGGGCGTCCGAGCCGGGGCGCAAAATAGCGAACGCCAGCCACGAGAGCGCCACCCCGACAATTTTTGCCGAGTTATCATTAAGAAAATCGGCAAAGTCATATACGGGCGGGTTGGTCACGGCGATAAACGATCCCATAAAAACAATCAGCTGCCCCCACAACCCCGCCAGCTTCGTCATTTGCAGCTTTAGTAACTGCATGGTAGTCAGCAGGGGAAAAAGAAACAGCAAAAATTGCCAGAGGTCGGTTATTTGCACCATCAGGCCAAACTTCACCACAAAGCTGAACAATGAGAGCAGCACGAGGGTACGCAGCAGTAAGGTGAGCGATTTAAACGGGGTAGCGACGATGGAGTAGAGCACGCAGCTTATCGCCGCCAGCGATAGCGCACTCGCACCGGACTCCCACTGGGTGCCAATACTCCATGCACCCACCATCATTAATGTGCAGAAGGTCCGCGTACCGCTCCATAAGGCTTCCATACTATCGGTATGACGCGCCAGGCCTGAGCGACGACTGGCGGTTTGCAACGAGACGGGCGCACCGTTTTCCAGTGCGCGCAGCCAGCGACTACTTTGCAGATACAGCGCGCAGAAATAGCGTAGCCGTTGCCAGAAGGCGAGGTGGTGATAGTTGCTATCATCGTAGGGACGTAGCGGGGCGATAATGCGTGCGATGTGATAAGCGTCCGTACCGGGACTGGCCAGCGCAGAGAGCAGCTGTTCTATGATCTCACGGGCTTGCGCAGGCGGGTTGGGCCAGTTCAGCAGCAGGCGCCGAAGGCTGGAGATAACGCTGGTCAGCCGCAGCTGGTGGTGCAGCAGCGCGTTGAGCAGGGCATTCTGGCGACGAAAGCGGTAATGACTCCAGAATGCCTGAATGCGTAACAGATTCATCGTCAGGATCTGGTTGATGACCCCCTCATGCGCGGACCGTATGGCATCGTTGGTTTCAGGCTGCCAGAGCAGATTGGCGTGTTCCAGTAAGCGCGCATGCATGTTTTTCAACGCGGTGAGCAGGGTGGTGCCATCCGAGGTGCTGGGCAGGATCATCATCATCACTCCGCCGCAAAGTATACCGAGCACGACCTCACAAACGCGGGCTTGAGCAATATCCCACAGCTGGACGGTATCAATGAGATTAACGGTCGGGAAGGCAATAATGGCGGCGGTATAGCCCGACAGTTGAAAAGCATAAGCGACGTTATTGGTAAAGTAGGCGCAGGCCCAGGTACACAGGCCGAGCCAGGCCGCCATGCTGACTAAGAAGAGCCACGGCTCATTTAAGGTATGGCCGGCAATGATCAACGCCGCCGTAGCGCCCAGCAGGCTGCCGGCAATACGGCCAAGACTCTTGCTGATGACGCCGCCCACCGTTGGAAAGCTCACCACGGCAGCGGAGGTCATTGCCCAGTAGGGCTCATCCAGGTTAAAGCAGTAGGCAAGCGTTAGGGCAAGGCACATGGCAATGGCGTTACGTAATGCATATCGCCATTGCCCGGCTGTCGCCTTAAACCAGGGCGTATTACGCCATCCCAACGACGAAACATTCATTAGCGCTGACCAATCGCAACGCTGCAGGTCGTACCGGAAATTAGCGTGACATCCCGAGGAAGCGAGTCGAACGCTATTCGCACCGGCACGCGCTGCGCCAGGCGTACCCAGGGAACATTGGGCTTAATGTCGGGTACCAGGCCCGAATCGCTCTCTACGCTTTGATCGTAGATAGCGCGGCCAATACTGGAAACGTGACCCTGTAACTTTACGTTACCGCTGTAAAGCGTAATAACGGCCGGTGCACCTTCACGAATATGGCGCAGCTTTGTCTCTTCAAAATAACCCATCACATAAAAAGAGTGGCTGTCGACGAGGGCGAACAACGGCTGGCCTGTGGTGGCGTAGTCCCCTGTGCGGGTTGAAAGATTGGTTACCCAGCCTGCCACCGGGGCGCGAACGTCAGTCTGCGCAAGCTGCCACTGTGCGTTTTTTAACGCCGCTTCGCCTGCCTCAACGGTGGCCTGAGCCGCTTTTACATTCAGATTGGCGGTATCCATATCCTCCGCGGAGATATAGTTGCGCGACAAATGCTGGCGGCGCTTGGCTTCGTTAGTGGCTTTTGCGAGGTCAGATCGCGCTTTAGCCAGCTCGGCTTGCGCATTAAGTATCGCTATGTTAAAAGGCGTTCTATCTATAGTCAGCAGCAGATCGCCAGCGTTGACGAACTGATTATCTTTAATCGTGAGCCGGGTAATGCTACCGGAAACCTGAGGCGTAATACTCACCTGCTCCGCGCGAACTTTGCCGTCGCGGGTCCATGGGGACTGCATGTAGTAGTTCCACAACCACCATCCTGCCAGCACCGCGACGACGGCGATCGCAATTGTTGAAAAATATTTAATTGTTTTTAGCGACATACTCACCACGCAACCAGAAATACGAAACTTAGGCAGACGCAAAGGGTAAAGATCGACAGATCCATCAGCAGGGGATGCCATATTTCCCCCGAATAGATCCAGTCGCGCAACAGACGATGCGCCACAAGCCAGATAATGAAACCGCAGGCGAACGCCTTGAAAAATGGGGGGAAATAGAGAGATGCGCCGATCACCAGATCCTGTAAGGGCAATCCTGTTGCATTAAGCGTAAGCGTCACAAATCGTAATCCTTTGCATTAACTATCATTGTTTATAGGTTTAGCAAAAACCTCGGCAACGCACTCCTTTTCTGCTCTAAGCTGATCGCGTCAGCTATAAGGAAAACAGGCAATACGTTTGTTTTGAAAATATAAATATTGCACACTATTCTAAAATCAGCATAATAACTTAGCAAGCTAATTATAAGGAGATGAAATTGGAATCGCCATTGGGTTCTGATCTAGCACGTTTGGTACGTATCTGGCGTGCACTGATTGACCATCGCCTAAAACCTCTGGAATTGACGCAGACTCACTGGGTAACGCTGCATAATATTCATCAGTTGCCGCCCGAACAGTCGCAAATTCAACTGGCAAAAGCGATCGGCATTGAACAGCCGTCGCTGGTGCGTACGCTGGATCAGCTGGAAGAGAAGGGGCTTATCTCCCGTCAAACCTGTGCCAGCGATCGGCGTGCAAAACGTATCAAGCTCACCGAGAAGGCTGCGCCGATCATTGATGAGATGGAGTCCGTCATCAACAAAACCCGGGGGGAGATCCTCGCGGGTATCTCTGCCAGCGAGCTGGAGCAGCTCATCAGCCTGGTGGGTCGCCTTGAGCATAATATTATTGAATTACAATCGCGTGACTGACGCTGACAAGGGCCTTGCGAAAGCAGGGCTTTTTTTATGGCGGGACGTTTTGGATAGCAAGAAAAAGGGCCGCTGTAGCGGCCCCTGTAACAATACTTAGCGTGGAGAGACGGTGACCTGGCTGCCGTTGCTGGCCATAACGACGCGCTGACCAGCCGCGAAGCGAGTATTACCCTGTTTCTGCACCACCATAATGGTATTGCCGTCGTCTTTGCGGATCTCCAGCTCTACACCCTGGCTTTTATTCACCGCGCCCTGTACGCCTTGACCGGCCACGCCACCTGCTACGGCACCTGCGGCAGTAGCCAGCGATCGGCCCGCGCCGCCGCCCACGGTGTTACCAAGGAAACCACCCAGTACCGCACCGCCCAGCGCACCAATTACGTTATTGTCATCGCCGCCCTGAATCTGCACTTGGCGCACGTTAACAATGGTTCCGTAAGTGACATTTTGCACCTGTTTAGCTTCGGATGCGCTGTAAACGTCGCCTGAAAGGGTGCTGTCATTCGCACAGCCCGCCAGAGTGAAACCAATCAGGGAAACTGCCAGTGTACGTAAAATCATCTATGAATCTCCTGTTCACCTAAAACGCTCGGACGAGCATCCGTCATCTTTAAATTATATGGCATTTAAAGATAACAGGTCACACCTTCCGCCAAAACAATGCGAAAATAGTACGGTTGTAGAGCTTAACTTTACTTAAACAAGCCAAAAATGGACAACCTAACCGGTACAAATTCGGACTGAAAAAACAAAATAGCACTACACATATCCTGGGCAACCGCTTTAAGGTGGTGTAGTGAACTAAAGCCACGCAGACAGATAAGGACGGCATATGAAATCGGGTCGCTATATTGGCGTCATGTCAGGCACCAGCCTGGATGGGGTAGATGTTGTCCTCGCGGCAATTGACGATCGCATGGTGGCGCAGCAGGCAAGCCTGAGCTGGCCTATTCCCGTGTCGCTGAAAGAGGCCATTCTTGCTATCTGTCAGGGCCAGCAGCTGACCCTCTCTCAGCTGGGGCAGCTGGACAGCCGGCTGGGCAAACTGTTTGCCGATGCCGTGCTGGCGCTGCTTAAACAGGAGAACCTGCGACCGCAGGAGATTGTCGCCATCGGCTGCCACGGCCAAACTGTCTGGCATGAGCCCTTGGGCGATGCGCCGCATACGCTACAGATTGGCGACAACAACCAGATCGTCGCTCGCACGGGCATTACGGTGGTAGGGGATTTTCGCCGCCGGGATATCGCCCTCGGCGGGCAGGGCGCACCGCTGGTGCCTGCGTTCCATCAGGCGCTGCTGGCGCATCCGGTAGAGCGGCGCATGGTGCTCAACATTGGCGGCATTGCCAACCTCTCTCTGCTCTTTCCTGGGCAGCCGGTCAGAGGCTACGACACCGGTCCGGGCAATATGCTGATGGACGCGTGGATCTGGCGGCAGAAGGGCCAGCCCTACGATAAGGACGCCCGGTGGGCAAAAGCCGGTAACGTTATCCGGCCGCTGCTGCAGCAGATGCTCAGCGATCCGTGGTTTGCCCGCCCCGCACCGAAAAGCACCGGACGGGAGTACTTCAACTATGGCTGGCTGGAGCGTCAGCTCGCCCATTTCCCCGGTCTTTCAGGCAGCGATGTACAGGCGACCCTGGCAGAGCTGACGGCGGTCAGCATTGCTGAGCAGGTGCTGTTGAGCGGCGGCTGCGAGCGTCTGATGATTTGTGGCGGCGGGGGACGAAATCCGCTGGTGATGGCGCGGCTCGCCAGCCTGCTGCCGGGCATTGAGGTCGGCACCACTGACGAGGCGGGTATCAGCGGGGACGATATGGAAGCGCTGGCCTTCGCCTGGCTGGCGTGGCGCACCATTGCCGGTCTGCCCGGCAATCTCCCCTCCGTGACGGGAGCCTCGCAGCCCAGCGTGCTCGGGGCTATCTTTCCCGCGAATCCACGACATAATCAGACATAACCTAAATTCTGTTTTGTAACGAGACGTTAGACTAAAACAAAACAGGGGCAGAGCCGTGATACGATCTGCCCCGGGATATGTTTTAGGACGGATCATGAAAAGATTATTGATTGCTTTATTACCCGTGATGCTTGCCGGATGTACGACCTATAACCAGTTTATGGAGCGTATGCACACCGACACGCTGGCCTATCAGTGCGATGATGAAAAACCGCTGACGGTTAAGCTCAACCAGACGCGTCAAGAGGTCAGCTTCACGCTAGAAGATACGCCGCTAACGTTACAGCAGGGTCTTTCCGCCTCTGGCGCGCGTTATACCGACGGGATCTACGTCTTCTGGTCTAAAGGGGATAACGCCACGGTTTACAAGCACGATCGCATTATCTTGAATAACTGCCAGCTACAAACCCCGCAGCGTTGAGATTTTTACCCAGGCGGCGCACAATAGCGCCACCTGAACATTCACGTAGCGAACGCCATGTCAGAAAACCACGATGCAAATAACAGCGATCTGCAGCACATTGCGCACCTGCGCCGCGAGTACATCAAAGGCGGCCTGCGCCGCGCCGATCTTCCTGCTCAACCGCTAGACCTCTTTGAACGCTGGCTCGCCCAGGCCTGCGAGGCCCGTCTTGCCGATCCCACGGCGATGGTCGTGGCGACGGTGGATGAGAAAGGCCAGCCTTATCAGCGTATCGTTCTGCTCAAACACTATGATGAAAAGGGGCTGGTGTTCTATACCAACCTCGGTAGCCGCAAGGCGCACCATATTGAAAATAACCCGCAGCTCAGCCTGCTGTTTCCCTGGCACATGCTGGAGCGCCAGGTGATGGTCATTGGCAAAGCAGAGCGTCTTTCGACGCTGGAAGTGGTGAAGTATTTCCACAGCCGCCCACGCGACAGCCAGATCGGCGCATGGGTCTCGCAGCAGTCCAGCCGCATCTCCGCCCGTGGCGTCCTTGAAAGCAAGTTCCTTGAGCTTAAGCAGAAGTTTCAGCAGGGCGAAGTGCCATTGCCGAGCTTTTGGGGTGGATTCCGCGTCAGCATCGAGCAGATGGAGTTCTGGCAGGGGGGGCAACACCGCCTTCACGATCGTTTTTTATACCAGCGTGAAAACAGCGGCTGGAAAATCGATCGTCTCGCGCCTTAATGGCTGAAAAATGTTGATTTAAGCGCTGGTACTCCGGGTTCCAGCGCTTTATTCTATCCCTCTTTCGTAACGAGCGAAAAGTCGTGTACCGGCAGAGGTGCAGCGTTAGATACATGGAGAATTTGATGGCAAGCGGTAACTTGATTAAACAATTGCAAGAGCGGGGCCTCGTGGCCCAGGTGACGGACGAAAATGCGTTAGCAGAGCGACTGGCGCAAGGCCCGATCGCGCTCTATTGCGGCTTCGATCCCACCGCCGACAGCTTGCATTTGGGGCATCTGGTTCCATTGTTATGCCTGAAACGCTTCCAGCAGGCAGGTCACAAGCCTGTGGCGCTGGTGGGTGGCGCAACGGGCCTGATTGGCGATCCGAGCTTCAAAGCCGCCGAGCGTAAACTTAACACGGAAGACACTGTCCAGGAGTGGGTAGATAAGATCCGCAAACAGGTTGCGCCTTTCCTCGACTTTGACTGCGGTGACAACTCCGCCATTGCGGCAAACAACTACGACTGGTTTGGCGGCATGAACGTGCTGACCTTCCTGCGCGATATCGGGAAGCACTTCTCTGTCAACCAGATGATCAACAAAGAGGCGGTAAAGCAGCGTCTTAACCGTGACGATCAGGGCATCTCTTTTACCGAGTTCTCCTATAACCTGCTGCAGGGCTACGATTTTGCCTGCCTGAACGAGCTGCACGGCGTGGCGCTGCAGATTGGTGGCTCCGATCAGTGGGGTAATATCACCTCCGGTATCGACCTGACCCGCCGTCTACATCAGAACCAGGTCTTCGGCCTGACCGTTCCGCTGATCACCAAAGCCGACGGCACCAAGTTTGGTAAAACCGAGGGTGGCGCGGTCTGGCTCGATCCGAAGAAAACCAGCCCGTATAAGTTCTACCAGTTCTGGATCAACACCGCCGATGCCGACGTCTACCGCTTCCTGAAGTTCTTTACCTTTATGGATATCGCGGAGATCAACGCTCTGGAAGAGGAAGACAAGAACAGCGGTAAAGCGCCGCGCGCCCAGTATGTGCTGGCCGAGCAGGTGACCCGTCTGGTACACGGCGAAGAGGGACTGGAAGCGGCGAAACGCATTACCGCCAGCCTGTTCAACGGTACCCTGAGCGATCTGAGCGAAGCTGACTTCGAGCAGCTGGCCCAGGACGGCGTCCCAATGGTTGAAATGGAGAAGGGTGCGGATCTGATGCAGGCGCTGGTAGATTCCGATCTTCAGCCGTCTCGTGGCCAGGCACGCAAGACCATCGCCTCTAACGCCGTCACCATCAATGGTGAAAAACAGTCCGACGCGGAATACACCTTTACCGACAGCGATCGTCTGTTTGGTCGCTATACGCTGCTGCGTCGTGGTAAGAAAAATTACTGTCTGATCTGCTGGAAGTAATGCACTAAGCACAGGGAGTGAGAAATCACTCCCTTATTTTTATGTCCGGGTAAGAAAATGAAGAATATCCTCGCCATCCAGTCTCACGTCGTCTTTGGTCATGCCGGCAACAGCGCCGCTGAGTTCCCGATGCGCCGCCTTGGTGCCAACGTCTGGCCGCTGAATACGGTTCAGTTCTCTAACCACACTCAATACGGCAAGTGGACCGGCTGCGTAATGCCGCCCGCACATCTGACCGAGATCGTGCAGGGCATTGCCGATATCGACAAGCTGAAGACCTGCGACGCGGTGTTAACCGGCTACCTCGGCTCTGCCGAGCAGGGCGAGCATATTCTTGGCATTGTGCGGCAGGTTAAAGCCGCCAATCCGCAGGCGAAATACTTTTGCGATCCGGTGATGGGCCACCCGGAGAAGGGATGCATCGTTGCGCCCGGCGTCGCGGAGTTTCACGCGCGCTATGCTCTGCCTGCCAGCGATATCATTGCCCCAAACCTGATTGAGCTGGAGATGCTCTGTGGCCACTCCGTTAACAGCATCAGCGAGGCCGTTTCCGCCGCCCGCGAGCTGATTGCGCAGGGGCCGGAGATTGTCCTCGTTAAGCACCTGGCGCGTGCTGCTAAAAGTATGGAGAGCTTTGAGATGCTGTTGGTTACGCAGCGCGAAGCCGGGCACATCAGCCGTCCGCTGGTGGATTTCGGTATGCGTCAGCCGGTCGGCGTGGGCGACGTCACCAGCGGTCTGCTGCTGGTTAAACTCCTTCAGGGGACATCCCTGCGCGATGCGCTGGAGCACGTGACGGCGGCAGTGTATGAAATCATGCTCACCACCAAAGAGATGGGCGAGTATGAGCTGCAGGTGGTGGCTGCCCAGGATCGCATCGCCCGCCCCGAACATCTATTCCGCGCTGTGGAAGTATAATTTGGGCTCAAACGTAGGCCGGGCAAACGCAGTGCCGCCCGGCATTGCACACAGCCAGCATACGCCCGCCCGGTGGCGCTGCGCTTACCGGGCCTACAAAATCCCGTATCCAGCATCTCCGTTTAAACAAAAAAAGCCGCTGATTTCTCAGCGGCTTTTTTGTTGGCTTGCGTTTCCCAGTACCGTTACGCGGAGGCTGCTTCAGACTCGGCTAAGTCTTTCTCATCCATCTGCGTCATACGGTTCAGCTTCGACGCGGCGAGCAGCATCAGCACCGCAATAACGGCGGTCACCATACCAATCTGCAGGAACACGCGGCCATAGACGTCCAGCGACATCAGCGGATCGGTCACGTTTTCCGGGATAGCCATCATGTTAGCCACGTAGCCCGCGATCAGGTTTGCCCCGGCGGTGGTCAAGAACCAGCTACCCATGATAAAGCCCATCAGACGCTGTGGAACCAGCTGGGCCACCATCGCCAGGCCAAGGCCGGAGATCATCAGTTCACCGATGCTCTGGAAGGCGTAGCTCGCGATCAGCCAGCTCACAGAGACGATCCCGGCGTCGCTGGCAAATTTAGCGCCCAGCGGCAGGATCAGGAACGCGGCTGAGCAGAGTACCATCCCGAAGGCGAACTTAAACGGCATCGGCAGCGTATCGCCCATCTTGGTATAGATAGCGGCCAGAATCGGACTACCAATGATGATCCAGAACGGGTTCAGGGCCTGATACTGCTCCGGCTCGAAGGCGATACCCAGAATAGAGTGCTCAACGTTGCGGATGGCAAAGAAGTTCAGCGAGGTCGGCATCTGGCTGTAGAGGACGAAGAACACAATCGCCTGCAGCATCAGAATGAAGGCCACGATCATCTTACGACGCGCCGCGCCGTGCATTGAGAAGGTCTCTTTGGCAAAGATAATCACGATACCCAGCGCCACGACCGCCAGTACCATACGGGCGATACCCTGGTTGTGCAGCAGCCAGGTGGCAGCGGCAATCAGGACAACAACGCCAGCGATGGTGGCCAGCAGGCTACCGACGCGCAGCGGTTCAAAGTCCGGCTTCGATCCGTACTGTTTTACCCAACGCTTACAGAATAAAAAGTTTACGACGGTGATCAGCATCCCGACCACGCTCAGCGAGAAGGCCACGCTCCAGCCAAACTTCGCTGCCAGCCACGGCGTCGCCAGCATAGAGAAGAACGAGCCAATGTTGATGGACATGTAATACATGGTGAAAGCGCCATCAAGACGCGGATCGTCTTTCGCGTAGCAGGTAGAGAGCAGCGAAGAGGGGTTCGCCTTGAACAGGCCGTTACCTACCGCAATGGTCGCCATACCCATATAGACGACGGCCGCATCATGGCCGGACCAGGCCACCAGCGCATAGCCGATCGCCAGCACAATCGCGCCCAGCAGGATAACGCGTTTGGTACCGAGGATCTTATCACCCAGCCAGCCGCCGATGGCAACCAGGCCGTATACCAGGGCGCTGAAGGAGGAGAACAGCGTAATTGAGTCGGATTCTGACATACCCAGCTGTTTCACCAAGTACACCGCCATGATCCCTTGCAGGCCGTAGAAACCGAAACGCTCCCACAGCTCAATGGAGAAGATCAGGTAAAACGCCTTGGGCTGTTTGAAAGCGTTCAGGCTGACGCTCTCAGTTGGTTTGTTGTTTGCAGTCGACACATATACCTCTTTTTTTACATCCCATATTAACGGGGGTGTTCAGTGCGCGATGGCCAGAGTCCATCGAGCTTATAGTTATAAGGGAGGGGAAACGGCGGGTAATGTTCCCTATCCAGCACGCTGAGGCAATACCTTTGTAATAATCTGTTACATATAAACCGATCGCTATAAAGCGCCAGTTGGAAGAATGTTATTCAGCGTTAAATTTCGGCTTTAGCATTTTGATAGTTTTTTCCACTAAGAAAAATGGGCGTCACCGGGGTTATGGCGATATGTTCTGCTATTTTGCGCTATAGGCAGCGTAATGGCCCACTATTGCTAAAAACAGTGGTTTAATCTACCGCTGATTGCTTATGGGATGCAGGCTGGTGCAGGTGCGGGACTAAACATTTAAACATTTTTATAACGTTTGGCGGGTAGAGTGATCTCTATCACAAATGTATAGAAATTTTTTGTATTAAAAAAACGATTAACCTTAAAAAGTAATAACCAGCCGAGTTTTATCACGTCCTGCGTTGGCATGAAAACATAAGCTGGCGTTATATAGAGGAAAAGCAGGGCGGGGAAAAGATCACTCGTAAACCTTCTCCCGGTACTCGCAGAGATCTTCGATAATGCAGGAGCCGCAGCGGGGCTTACGGGCAATACAGGTGTAGCGGCCATGGAGGATCAGCCAGTGGTGGCAGTCAACCTTGAACTCCGTCGGGACGACCTTCAGCAGCTTCTCTTCCACCTGCTCAACGTTCTTACCCGGCGCGAACTGCGTCCGGTTACTGACGCGGAAAATATGCGTATCGACGGCAATGGTCGGCCAGCCAAAGGCGGTATTCAGCACCACGTTGGCTGTTTTGCGTCCAACGCCCGGCAGCGCCTCCAGCGCGGCACGATCCTCCGGCACCTCGCCGCCGTGCTGCTCCAGCAGGATCCGGCAGGTTTTAATAACATTCTCCGCCTTGCTGTTAAACAGGCCGATGGTCTTGATATAGGACTTCACTCCCTCTACGCCAAGAGAGAGCATCGCCTCTGGTGTATTGGCGACAGGATAGAGCTTCGCCGTCGCCTTGTTGACGCTGACGTCAGTGGCCTGGGCCGAGAGCAGAACCGCAATCAGCAGCTCAAACGGTGAGTTAAAGTTCAGCTCGGTGGTGGGGTGCGGATTGTTCTCCCGAAGACGGGTCAAAATCTCCAGACGTTTTACTTTGTTCATCATGCCTTCCCGGGCGTGGCAGGGGTCTCTACATTAGCGGTATCGACGGCAGAAGAAGCGGCGGTGGCCGCCTGACGTTTTTTAGTCCGCTCATCAATGAGGTATTTTACTGCCAGCATCATGCCTAAGCCAATAAACGCGCCTGGAGGCAGCATCGCCAGCAGGAAAGGCGAATCGGTGTGGAACACCTCAATGCGTAACACCTTCGCCCAGCTGCCCAGCAGGCCATCCGCGCCGTCAAACAGCGTGCCGTTACCCAGCACTTCGCGCAGGGAGCCGAGTACGAACATGGCGCAGGTGGCCCCCATACCGATAGAGAAGCCGTCCAGCGCCGAGAGCGCCGGGCCTTTTTTCGCCGCAAAGGCTTCCGCACGGCCCACCACGATGCAGTTGGTGACGATCAGCGGGATAAAGATCCCCAGCGACTGATAGAGACCAAAGGCATAGGCGTTGATCAGCATCTGCACCGCGCTCACCACCGAGGCGATGATCATGACGTAGATCGGAATACGGATCTCCGGGGGCGTCCAGCGGCGAAGCATGGAAACGGCCAGGTTAGTCAGGGTTAACACGAAGGTGGTTGCCAGACCAAGGCCCAGGGCATTAGTGGCGGTGGAGGTGACAGCCAAGAGCGGGCAGAGGCCCAGCAGCTGCACCAGCGCCGAGTTGTTTTTCCACAATCCCTGAACAATAACGTCTTTAATTTCGCTCATGGTCTACTCTCCGCAAGACGGTAAGGAATTAAGCTGGGCGGGCAGGGTTTGCGCATACAGGCCAGCACGCTTAACGGCGTTCACCACCGCCCTGGGGGTAATGGTCGCGCCGGTAAACTGGTCGAAATCACCGCCGTCCTTCTTCACCGCCCAGTGGCTATCAGACGCGCCAGCAATCGTCTTGCCGCTGAAAGAAGTGATCCAGTTAGAGAGGCGCAGTTCGATCTTATCGCCCAGTCCCGGCGTCTCGTGATGCTCGGTAACCCGCGTGCCCAGCACCGTGCCGTTAAAGTCTGCGCCAACCAGCAGCTGAATAGCGCCGGAGTAACCGTCCGGTGCGGTAGCTTCCATCACCGCCGCCACGGGCTTGTCGTCCTGACGGGCGATGTAAACCCGCCGTTCGCCCTTGCCCAGCTCCGGGGCGTTTACCAGAAAACAGCTCTGGCTGAGATCGTTATTATAGATATTGTCCGGCACCACCTGGTCAAACAGCGCCTTCTGCTGGATCGCGGCCTGTTCGGCAATGGTGGATTTGGTCAATTGGGCGATAGCTGCCGTCAGGCCGGTAGAGCAGGCGGCGAAGAGGGCTAGCGTTACGCCGTGTTTTTGCATGGTCTTTAACATGGCGGCTCCTCAGCGATGGCCGTACGCGCGCGGACGCGTGTAGTAGTCAATTAACGGCACGGTGATATTCGCCAGCAGAACCGCAAAGGCCACGCCGTCCGGGTAGCCGCCAAAGCTGCGGATCAGCCACACCAGCACCCCGGTCAACGCGCCAAAGATCAGGCGGCCTTTGTTGGTTGTCGAGGCGGTGACCGGATCGGTGAGGATAAAGAAGGCCCCAAGCATGGTCGCGCCGGAGAGGAGATGCAGCGTCGGCGAGGCCAGACCCTCGGGCGAGAACAGCCAGCCCAGCGTGGCGCAGAGGGTCAGCGTCACAAGGAAGCTAACCGGAATATGCCAGCGAATAGCGCCTTTCCCCAGCAGGAACACCCCACCGAGCAGATAGGCAAGGTTGACCCACTGCCAGCCCGCACCCGCCAGCACGCCGCTGTAGATGGGGTACTGCATAATCTGATCGACGCTATGACCGGCGTGCAGCGAGGTTTTAAAGGTGTCCAGCGGAGTAGCCTGGCTAACCCCGTCGATACCCATCCGCAGAGTATCCATATTGGCACCGCCCGCGCTGTGGCCGGTGAAGATAACCTGAATCGCATCCATAAAGCCGGGCACGTTGGCGGCAATCTCATGCGGCGGCAGCCAGCTGGTCATCTGCACCGGGAAGGAGATCAGCAGCACGACGTAGCCGATCATCGCCGGGTTAAAGGGGTTATGCCCAAGGCCACCGTAGAGCTGTTTGGCAATAATCACGGCAAAAACGGTGCCCAGCACCACCATCCACCAGGGGGCAAACGGCGGAATACTGATTGCCAGCAGCAGGCCGGTAAGCAGAGCAGAGTTATCCTTGAGGATGGCGCCTGCATTTTGTTTACGCAGCGTAAGAACTAGCCCTTCAGCGACGAGGGCGCTGATGCCTGCCAGTACGATCTGCACCAGCGTCCCCCAGCCAAAGAACCACGTCTGCACGGCGATACCGGGCAGGGCCGCGAGCAGAACCAGCATCATAATCCGTGATGTCTGGCGCTGATTGTGCGTATAGGGGGAGCTTGCGATTCGAAAAACCATCTATTCCTCGTTAACAGCCTGTTTTGCGGCTTTCTTAGCCTGAGCCCTGGCAATCGCCGCAGCGACGGCCGCTTTACGCGGATCGTCATTGGCTGCCGGGGTATCTACTATTTTGTTCACGACCTTCTCGGCAGCCTGCTGCTGTGCCTTACGCGCTTTCGCACGGGCAATAGCCGCCTCGACCGCGGCTTTACGCGGATCGACCGCGGCGGCTGGCTCAACGGCTACGGGCTCAGGCGCCGCTTCCGGCACAGCTGTCTGGGCGGCTTTACGCGCTTTGGCACGGGCGATAGCGGCCTCGACCGCAGCTTTACGCGGATCGACGGGCTCGGCTGTGGTCTCTGCGGCTGGCTGCTGGGCTTTTTCAGCCTGACGCGCACGGGCCTCGGCCTTGCGGGCTTCGCGAGCGGCAATCATCGCGCTGTTATCCGGTTCGGCACCGGCCTGGACCACCACCGGCTGGGTGGCGCGCTGCTGTTTCTCACGCACGCGGGCCAGGGCAGCATTCACCGCATCCTTATCTTTGGCGGCTGGCTGGGCAGCGGACTTCTTATGACGCTCAAGACGTGCCGCTTTCTCGCGCTCCAGACGGGCCTGACGCGCTTCAAAACGGATCTTCGCCTCGGCGGCACGCTTCTCTTCCTGGGCGATAGCGTAGATCTCGGCCTTCTCCTGGCGGAAATACTGCACCAGCGGAATATTGCTTGGGCAGACCCAGGCGCAGGCCCCGCACTCGATACAGTCCGCCAGGTTATGGGCGGTGGCTTTATCGTGCTGCTGGCCTTTACTAAACCAGTAGAGCTGCTGCGGGAGCAGATCCGCCGGGCAGGCGTCGGCGCAGGCGCTACAGCGAATGCAGCCTTTCTCTTCCTGCGTCTCGCCCATTTCGCTGGCCGAAGGGGCCAGCAGGCAGTTGGTAATTTTGACCACTGGCACGTCCAGCCATGGCAGGGTGAAGCCCATCAGCGGCCCGCCCATGATCACCAGCTGTTCACCGGAGGGGCAAAAACCGGCGGCATCAAGCAGGTGACGCACCGGCGTGCCCAGCCGCGCCCAGACATTGCCCGGCTGCGCAACGGCTTCGCCGGTCAGGGTCACAACGCGCTCGGTAAGGGGTTCGCCATCGACAACCGCACGCTTAACGGCAAAGGCGGTTCCCACGTTTTGCATCAGCACGCCGATGTCTGACGAACGGCCGCCGTGCGGAACCTGCTTGCCGGTGAGGATTTGCGTAAGCTGTTTCGCGCCGCCGGAGGGGTATTTGGTGGGGACAACGCGCAGCATGATGTCGTGCGCATTCGCCAGCACCGCCCGCAGCATCGAGATAGCCTGCGGCTTGTTATCTTCAATACCAATCAGCACCTGACGCGGCTGAAGAATATGCGCAAGGATCCGAATGCCCTCAACGATCTGCGCGGCGCAGTCCTGCATCAGGCGATCGTCGGCGGTGATATACGGCTCGCACTCGGCGGCGTTAATAATCAGCGTTTCGATTTTATCCCCGCCGCCCTGCAGTTTATTGCCGGTCGGGAAGCCTGCGCCGCCGAGGCCCGCTACGCCAAACTGGTGGATACGCTCAATCAGCTCGGCGCGGGAGCGGGAGCGATAATCGCTCCAGCCGTCACGCTCGATCCAGCGGTCTTCGCCGTCAGCATCAATGATGACGCTCAGCTCGGCCAGCGCCGACGGATGCGCGGTAGAGTGGGGGGCAATCGCCACAACCGTCCCGGAGGTGGGGGCGTGTACCGGCAGCATACGTCCGCGACCGTGGGTCAGCGGCTGGCCGCGCAGGACGCGATCGCCAACGGCGACGCACAGCTCGCCCTCAGCGCCGATGTGCTGCTTCAAAGGAATGACGAAACGCCCCGCGAGCCGGATCTGGCGCAGCGGCGTACCGTTTGACTGAGTTTTCATCTCCGGCGGATGGATGCCGCCGTTGAAATCCCAGAGCTTATCTTTTTTAAACGCGGAGAATAGCTTAAGCATGTTGTTCCACAGGAATAATGCGTACCGGAATGGTTTGCAGATCCCATTTCCAGCTTTCAGTCGTTGTCGCGACGGGACGCAGGTCGATACACTGCGTCGGGCACGGAGCAACACAGAGATTACAGCCGGTGCAGAGATCGCTGATTACCGTGTGCATGGCGCGGGTTGCGCCGACGATGGCATCAACCGGACAGGCCTGGATGCACTTGGTGCAGCCAATGCAGTTAGGCTCGTCAATGACTGCCAGCATACGTACTGGCTCAGCGGCTTCGGCATCGTCACCAATAGGCTGCGGGTCGACGTTCAACAGCGTGGCGATTTTAAGCATCACCGCTTCGCCGCCTGGCGCACAGCGGTTGATCTTCTCACCCTGACTGCCTACGGCCTCAGCATAGGGACGACAGCCGGGGTAGCCGCACTGGCCACACTGGCTTTGCGGCAGCAGGTTATCAATTTTTTCGACGACCGGATCGTCCTCTACCGCAAAACGGCGCGAGGCGTAGCCGAGAATCAGGCCAAAGATCAGCCCGAGCACGCTCAGGGCCGCAATGGCTATCCAGATAGCAGACATTACAGCTTCACCAGACCACTAAAGCCCATAAAGGCCAGAGACATTAAACCCGCGGTAATCAGCGCGATGGCGTTACCGCGGAACGGTGCCGGTACGTCCGCCACCGCCAAGCGTTCGCGAATAGCGGCAAACAGAACCATCACCAGCGAGAAGCCGACGGCAGCGGAAAAACCGTACAGCGCCGACTGTAAAAAGTTATGACCGAGGTTGATATTCAACAGCGCCACGCCCAGCACCGCACAGTTAGTGGTGATCAGGGGCAGGAAGATCCCCAGCAGGCGATAGAGCGCCGGGCTGGTTTTGCGTACCACCATCTCGGTGAACTGCACCACCACAGCGATGACCAGAATAAAGGCCAGGGTGCGCAGGTAGATGAGATCCAGCGGAATAAGAACAAAGGTGTCGATCAGCCAAGCGCAAATAGAGGCCAGCGTGAGTACAAAGGTCGTCGCCAGCCCCATCCCCATGGCCGTCTCCAGCTTTTTGGAGACCCCCATAAACGGACAGAGGCCCAGGAACTTAACCAGCACGAAGTTATTAACCAGTACGGTTCCGACAAACAGCAACAGGTAATCAGTCATTATTCAGCCTGAAAAAGAGTAGCCGCCTATTATCGGATAAATCGATCCGGGCGACAACAGTACAACGAATAGGGTTAATTACGGGTTTACGAAGGTCTTCTTGACCCGCTGCGATCGCTTGAAATAGGGCACGATCAGCGCGGCAGCCAGCAGCGGAAACAGCAGCTGGCGCAGCGCCAGGGTATCCGAAACCGGCGAAAATGCAAACGCCTTCAGCGCCAGCAGAATGGTGATGAGCAGCCAGATAATATAGTGCTTCTGCACCAGCCGACGGCATTTAAAGAACGCGACGGTCAGCCACAGGGTGTAACCGCCCATGGCGATAGCAAAGATAAACGAGGTATACCACAGCGTTTTATCTCCGGCGCTTTGGGCATTCAGCACGGCGGCCATCTCAGGCGTCAGCAGCACAGCGGAAAATCGCGCTACCACCAGCAGCGTTCCCAGCAAAGAGACCAGCAGCCATGCGAGCGGGGCGAGCAACCATCCACCAATGCGTTCAGCAGGGCGTTCAACAGGCGTTGCGGTCATATCATTCTCTCCCCTGGCGTGGCTCAATCTCTTTTGCAGGGCGAGAGTATAAAGGATTATACAGCGAATGCTACCCGCGCTATTTCCTACCGCACTCGGCGACAAATCACCGCCGCGGCAAGCGTTTAAAAATAACGCGGGCGTGCGCTATTTTGCCTGAACGGTAGCAGCAGGTTCCGGCGGCTGGTAGTTATCAATATGGCTGGCAACCCCCAGCAGTATGGCGCTCACGCCCAGCACAACCCACCCAGCTAATTCAATGATTCGGTTCATTATTCCAGACATACTTTTCTATTTCTCCCTGTATATAGAAATGGCATAGTATCGATGCAAAAAAGCCTCAGCAAGTAACAAACCATATTTTCGGCCTATTCGCAATTGGAACGTTAAAGTGTGCTACAGGATGTTTTAGATAAGTTATAAAATGCATATTATTGTGAATAGTATGTTTTAGGGTTGAAATATCTCCACGCACTGATGAGAGGCAGCATGATGAATGATAAAATTCGGGTCGGATTAATTGGCTACGGTTACGCCAGCAAGACATTTCACGCCCCGCTGATTGACGGCACATCGGGCATGGAGCTGGCCGCGATCTCCAGCAGCGATGAGGCGAAAGTGAAGGCGGACTGGCCAACGGTGCCGGTCGTCTCAGAACCTAAACACCTTTTCAACGATCCGACTCTCGATCTGATTGTCATCCCGACGCCCAACGATACCCACTTCCCGCTTGCCAGGGCGGCGCTGGAGGCGGGCAAGCATGTGGTGGTGGATAAACCCTTCACCGTGACACTGTCACAGGCTCGTGAGCTTGATGCGCTGGCGAAATCGCTGGGGCGGGTGCTTTCGGTGTTCCACAACCGCCGCTGGGACAGTGATTTCCTGACGGTGAAGGCGCTGCTGGCCGACGGCGCGCTGGGTGAGGTGACCTATTTTGAGTCACATTTCGATCGCTTCCGTCCGCAGGTGCGTAACCGCTGGCGCGAGCTGGCCGGGCCGGGCAGCGGCATTTGGTACGATCTGGGCCCGCACCTGCTCGATCAGGCGGTAAACCTGTTTGGCCTGCCGGTGAGTTTGACCGTCGATCTGGCCCAGCTGCGTCCAGGTGCGCAGGCCACGGACTACTTCCATGCGGTGCTGAGCTATCCCCAGCGCCGTATCGTGCTGCACGGAACGTTACTGGCGGCGGCCGAGTCGGCGCGTTATATCGTGCACGGCACTCGCGGGAGCTACGTCAAGTATGGCCTCGACCCGCAGGAGGAGCGGCTGAAAAACGGCGAGCGACTGCCGCAGGAGGATTGGGGCTATGATATGCGCGACGGCGTGTTGACTCGGGTGCAGGGTGAGGAGGTGGTCGAGGAGAGCTGGCTCACCGTACCGGGGAACTATCCGGCTTACTATGCCGGCATTCGCGATGCGCTGAACGGCGTGGGCGAGAACCCGGTTCCCGCCAGCCAGGCGATTCAGATTATGGAGCTGATTGAGTTAGGCATGGAGTCAGCTAAGCACCGCTCGACGCTCTGCCTGGCATAACGCTGTCTGACGTAACCGACGTAACGAATGTGCCGCCCGCCTGGGCGGCATTTTTTTACGCGGTGCGCAGGCTATCTTTTAACGCCTGCTTCTCTGCCGCACTGAGGAACGCCACCTCGAGACCGTTAATTTGCGCCTGGCGGATCTGCGCCTGGCTCAGGCCTGCCTGCGGGGCCGCCACGCGATATTCATGAATAATATCTACGCCCTGAACCGCCGGATCGTCGGTGTTGATGGTCGCCAGAATGCCGTGTTCAAGGAAGGTTTTCAGCGGATGCACCTCCAGCGATGCGACGGTGCTGGTCTGGATGTTGGAGGTCAGACAGGACTCAATGCCGATGCGCTGCTCGGCGAGGAAATCCATCAGGGCCCGATCCTCAATGGCTTTCACCCCGTGGCCGATACGCTCCGCGCCCAGCTCACGAATCGCCTGCCAGATGCTCTCCGGCCCGGCGGCTTCACCGGCGTGAACGGTGATGTGCCAGCCCGCGTCGCGGCCACGGTTAAAGTGGGTCAGGAACAGGCTACCGGGGAAGCCCAGCTCGTCACCGGCCAGATCCAGCCCGGTGATGGCATCGCGGTGGGCCAGCAACGCCTCCAGCTCCTCAACGCAGGCGTCTTCGCCGAAGGTGCGGCTCAGAATACCGATCAGGCGAGCCTGGACGTTAAAAGCCTCGCTGCCCTGGCGCACGCCCTCAATGACCGCTTCAACGACGCCCGCGACCGGCAGGCCGTGGGTCATTGCCATATAGCGGGGGGAGAAGCGCAGCTCAACATAGTGCAGCCCGTTGCGTGCGGCATCTTCCATATTCTCAAACGCCACGCGGCGGCAGGCGTCCAGCGAGGCCAGCACCTTGACGCCCCAGTCCAGCTTCGCGAGGAAGCTCACCAAGTCCGGTTCGTTAGCGGTCACCTGGACGTGCGGGCGCAGCGATTCAAGCGAGTCGGCGGGCAGGGTAAGGGAAAACTCACGGCCAAGGTCAAGAATGGTTTGCGCCCGGATGTTGCCATCCAGATGGCGGTGAATGTCGGTCAAGGGGAGGTTAGCGTCAATCATGGTCGCACTCTTTTTTTAGATAAAGTGCAACTGATTATACAATACTTCTCAAATGTTCCCAAAGTAGTAATGATTCTTAAAGAGTTGACTCTTTTTTGCCCATAACTCATTCAGAAAAATTAGATATATCCGTGTTAAATATATAAGAATGGTTGGGCGCGCAAAATTAATCATTAATATATCTATTCAGTTAATTATAGGAGTAAAAATGCATAATATACTATCTACATCAGGTTTTTTATGGGCCACCTGCGCTTTGACCGGAGGGGATGGTTATTTTTCAGGTACAGACTTATCAACAGGTGAGGAGGTTTATAGTATCAACCTGGGGTCGATGATAACCCCCGAAGGGTTTGCCGTTAACAAAAACAATACCATCGCCTGGATTGCTGATAGCTATAACGATCAAATTATCATTGTTGATTTATTATCACAGTCAGTTACGGGTTCTATTACCACGCGGCAGCCAAGTGGTTCGTCCATAACGCCTTTTCAGATGGCGTTGAGTCCTGATGAAACAAGGCTATATGTTACGGGCGATACCACTAAAACCCTGGAAATTATTGATACATTGAATAATATTCGTCTGAAAGGAGTTGAGCTTCCTGGCCACGCTCGAGGTGTGACTGTTTCTCCTGATGGCAAAACAGTGTATGTTGCCCTCTATAGCACAGATCAGATCGGCTTAATCGATATTGCAACTTCTTCAGTCACAGATACCGTATTTGTAGGCCGTTTGCCAATGGAGATTATTATATCTAAAGAGGGCACCACCCTTTACGTCGCAAATCAAGATGGGAACTCTATCGCGGCCCTTGATACGGCAACAAAAGAGATAGTCTATATTATGCTGGATGATAGCCCACGCGCTATAGCGCTTTCAGCAAGTGAATCATACTTATATGTTGGAACGCTTTCGTCAGGTGTTTATACAGTTGATCTGGCCAGCCTGGAGGTGATAAGTTCGGTACAGCTCGCTTCTTCCTGTAGCTCTGTAGGCGTGAGTCCCGACGATACCAGCGTATACGCTATGGCATATGAAGTAGATGGCCCTCAACCCACGCCTGTTGACGTGATGGATTCATTAACAACCAAAATTGTCGGTACTCTTTATATCAGTGGCATAGGTCGATATATGCAAATAACTGCATAATGTTGCACTGAGAGGTGAAATAAATAGCCCCTCAGAAGAGGGGCTGGAAAATTACTGCTGAGGTACTGCCGCCGGAGGCGTCGCTTGCGGCACAGCCTATAGAGCAAGCGTGATATTTTAGGGTTTAGTGTGTCAACGTGTTCATCCCTGTAATCAATCTGCCCAGCCCTTCATCCAGCTTCGCCCTTGGGCAGCCCGCATTCAGCCTGACAAACCCGTTCCCTTCGGGACCATAGGTGTACCCAGGCATAATCGCCACTTTCTGCTGGTGGATAAGCACATCCTGCAACGCACGGTCATCCAGATTAAGCGGACGCAGGTCAATCCACGCCAGATAGCTTGCCTCGGGTGGCTGCCAGTTAAGCTGGGGAAACGCCTGATTCAGCTGGCTGGCGATGGTCGCCATATTACCCTGCAGGTAGGTGCGAAGCGCATCCAGCCAGGGCGCGCCTTCCTGGTAGGCGGCGATATGCGCGCAGAGCGAAAGCACAGCCGGGGAGGAGAGTCCGTCCCGGCCCTTGAGCGCAGCGAGGTAGTCGTCACGGCGTCGCGCGTTGCTGATGATGCCGTACGCCCCGGTGAGAGCCGGAATATTGAAGCTTTTCGACCCGGAGGTGAGCAGCGCCCACTCACCTCGTCCTACCTGACACCAGGGCGTGTGCCTCTTCTCGCCCCACACCATATCCATATGAATTTCATCACTAATTACCCTGACGCCATGCCGTTCGCAGAGGCTGGACATCGCCTCCAGCTCTTCAGGCGTCCACACTTTACCGGTCGGATTATGCGGGCTGCACAGCAGCAGGATTTTCGTCTCCGGCAGGGAGAGCACGGCCTCCAGGGCCGCTAAATCGCTTACCCAGCCGGTAGCAGTTTTTTCCAGCGGCACGCTTAGGACGCGACGCTGGTTTCCCTCAATGGCTTTGTAAAACGCATCGTAGGCCGGAGTGTGGATGGCGACCGCGTCTCCCGGCGCGGACCACTGGCGGATCAGCTCCGAGGCCATGTAGATCACCGACGGCCCGTAGACGAGGGTCTCGGAATCGATCACTGTGGCAAAGCGGGTTCCGTACCAGTGGCACACCGCGCCAAGGAAATCCTCATTCTTCCAGCGGCTGTAGCCCAGCACGCCATGCGCCAGCCGCTGCTGGACGGCGTCAAGAATGCAGGGGGCGGTCGCAAAATCCATATCTGAAATAGTGAAGGGCAGCAGGTCGGCCACGCCAAAGCGATCGGCCACGTAATCCCACTGCGTACACCATGTTCCATGCCGATCGATCGCCGTTGAAAAATCAAACATAGCCTTATCCTTTATGCCTGCACCGAGTTCATCAGGGCTTCCATCTCGTCTTTTACCGACTGGACCTGCGGCCCAATCACCACCTGTAAGTTGTGCTGGTTGAGCTGGACCACGCCAATGGCGCGATTGTCCTTAAGCGCCTGCACATTCACTCGCGACATATCATTAACGGACAGCCGCAGACGGGTGATGCAGTTATCAAGGCTGACAATATTTTCACTTCCGCCCAGCGCCGCGAGGATAGCCGGGACGTTATAGCCGGAGCGTCCCAGCGCGCCTGCCATTGTCTTCTCCACGGTGGTGGCCGTTTCGATATCCCGGCCCGGCGTTTTCAAATTAAAATGCAGGATAGCGAAGCGGAAGATGATGTAGTACACCGCAAACCAGACGGCGGCAACCACCGGCACAAGATACCACTTGGTCGCCAGACCGTGCAGCATGCCAAATACCACAAAATCAATCACGTTGCCGTCGGTGTTGCCGATGGTGACGCCAAGTACGGCCATCACCGTAAAACCGAGGCCGGTGAGCAGGGCGTGGATCAGGTAGAGCACCGGGGCGACGAACAGGAACAGGAACTCTAACGGTTCCGTGGTGCCACCAACAACGCAGGCAATCAGGCCGGAAATCAGCAGGCCCTTAATTTTATGACGGTTCTCCGGGCGGGCGCAGTGGTACATCGCCAGCGCCGCGCCGGGCAGGCCGCCCAGGAAGGCGGGCATTTTTCCCTGAGAGAGGAAGCGCGTGGCGCTTTCAGAAAAGCCATGGGTGGTCGGGCAGCTCAGCTGGGCCTGGAAGATGGTCAGCGCGCCGCTGACGGTGTGGCCGCAGACCTCCTGGGTGCCGCCTGCATCGGTGAAACGGATCAGGGCAACCAGAATATGCTGTAAGCCAAACGGCAGCAGCAGACGCTCGCCGGTGCCGAAGATCATCGGCCCAAAATCACCCGCGCTGTTAATGATCTGGCCCAGGCCACGGATCCCCATGGCGAAGACGGGCCAGATGAGTGGGATCACCAGGCCAACCAGTCCCATCGCCACGGTGGTAATAATCGGAACGAAGCGGGTGCCGCCAAAGAAGGCGAGCGCGTCGGGTAGCCTGATGGTGTGAAAACGTTCATGCAGCAGCCAGACAATCACCCCGGCGATCACCGCACCGAGGATCCCGGTATCAATGGACTGGATCCCCAGCACGTTCTGAATGTTGTAGGCCTTCAGCAGCGCCGCATCGGTGGTGGGCAAAATACCTTTTGCCGTCAGCCAGAAGTTAACGGCCAGGTTCATCACCGCATAGCCGACGAAACCGGCAAAGGCAGCGATGCCTTTATTCTCACGCGCCAGCCCCAGCGGAATGGCGATGCAGAACATCACCGGCAGAAAACTAAAGGCGAAGGAGCCGATTTTACTCATCCAGATGAAGATAGCCTGCAACACCGGATTGCCCAATACGGGGATCAGGGTCATAACGTCACGGCTGCTTAGCGAGCTGCCGATGCCTAACATGATCCCGCAAAAGGAGAGTAACGCGACGGGCAGCATGAAGGTTTTGCCCAACTGCTGGAAAAATTCCCACAGCGTAATTTTCTGTACGGTTTTCGTCGTCATAAACGACTCCTTGTCGAAAAGAGATGCAGATGAGGTTGTTGTGCGAGAAAGATAAAACGTTTTACCTAAATTTTATGCGCTACAAATCACAATGCTGAGCGATAACTCAGTGTATAAATATGTCCTATAGATAAATCGTTTTATCTAAGCCAGTACCAGGGATTTGCTTTTTTATGATGACGCCAAAAAAAATAACCATTAACGATGTGGCCGTCGCGGCCGGGGTTTCCGTCAGCACCGTTTCGCTGGTGCTCAGCGGCAAGGGCCGTATCTCTACGGCCACCGGCGAGCGCGTGAACCAAACTATCGAGCGACTGGGCTTTGTTCGTAACCGGCAGGCTTCCGCCCTGCGCGGCGGGCAGAGCGGCGTGATTGGACTGATCGTACGCAACCTCTCTTCACCGTTTTATGCCGAACTCACGGCGGGGCTTACGGAGGCGCTTGAAGCCCAGGGGCGGATGGTGTTTCTCCTGCACGGTGGCGACGGCGGCGAGCAGCTCCTCCAGCGCTTTAACACCCTGCTGGCACAGGGGGTGGACGGCGTCGTCATCGCCGGAGGCGCGGGGGTAAGCGGCGAGCTGCAGGCGTGCGCCGCAGAGCAGGGCATTCCGCTGGTGTTTGCCTCTCGCGCCAGCTATCTGGACGATGCTGACTGCGTCAGGCCGGATAACATGCAGGCGGCCCAGATGCTCACCGAGTATCTGATTCAGCGTGGTCATCAGCGTATTGCCTGGCTGGGGGGCAACAGCGCCTCGCTAACGCGGGCCGAGAGAGTAGGCGGCTACTGCGCCACTCTGCTGAAATATGGTTTACCCTTTCACAGCGAATGGGTCGTGGAGTGCGACACCAGCCAGAAACAGAGCGCTGAAGCGGTCGCTGCGCTGCTACGGCATAATCCCACCATCAGCGCGGTGGTCTGTTACAACGACGTTATTGCTCGGGGGGCCTGGTTCGGCTTAATGCGTGCGGGACGCCAGAGCGGTGAGGCAGGGATGGACAGCTACTTTGAGCAGCAGGTGACGCTAGCCGCCTTTGCAGATGTCGCTGAGAGCGCGTTGGATGAACTGCCGATTGTCTGGGTGACAACGCCTGCACGGGAGATGGGATATACCCTGGCGGAACGGATCATGCAGCGTATTGCGAAGGAGGACAGTCTTGCTCGCAGCCAGACCCTCAAGGCCCGACTCATTGTCAAAAAATAGCCCCTCCGGAGAGGGGCTTGTGGATTACTGCTGAGGCACTGCCGCCGGTGGCGTAGCTTCCGGAGCCGCCTGCGGGGTAGGAGCTGGAGCCGGGGCAGCTTCCGGTGCTGCCTGCGGAGCAGGAGCAGGAGCAGGGACCGGCGCAGGCGCAGGTGCCGCCTGAGGCATCCCCAGCTCAGGCATACCAAACATGCCGACAAACTCATCGAGGCTCATCTTCTGCCCGTTCAGGACGATCTGACCGTTAGCGTACTGCAGGCTGGTGCTGATGGCGTTATCCGCTACCGTGGTGATGCGGAACATCTGGCCCATCGCCGCCAGGCCTTTCACCTGCTGGTTCGCCAGTTTTTCGGCATCCGCCTGCTGGTAGCCCTGCAGCTTAGCAATCTGAGTCATAAACTCGGTGGCCATATCCATTGGAATGGTCAGCTTGCTCTCCAGCGACTTCACGCTGCGATCCACCTCCTGCGCCAGGGTCTGCGGTGCAGGGGCGGCAGGGGTAGCAGCCGGATCCTTCATGAACAGCGACAGGTTAAACGTGGTCTCGCCTTTGCTGTTTTTCCAGCTCAGCGGGGCAACGGTGATCACTGGCTCGCCTTTTAACAGCATCGGCAGGGCGCCAAAGAACGCCTCGGTGGATTTTTGCTGGTAGATGGCCGGATCTTTCATCACCTCAGGCTGAGAGAGCAGGGCCTGGTTTTGCGCATTGTACTGCTGGCGGAACTGGTGCCATGCCTGGCCGTCAATCTGGCCGATCTTCATGGTCAGCTTGCCGCTACCCATATCCTGGCTCTGGATCTTCAGGCTGTTAACCGAGTAGTCGATCTGGCTGTTGATGTTTTTGCCGTCGTTGACAAGATCGTTTTTGACGTTCAGCTCAGTGCCTTCCATCACCGCGATCTCTTTGTTTTCTACGGCAACGGCCAGCTTCTCAACGCTCAGCTTCTGGTTGCCCAGATGCTCATCAAACTGCGCACGCTTGCTGTCGCCGTCGGTTTTCAGGTTGTTGAAGGTGACCTGCACATGCTGACCATACTCGTTAACGGTGTTAACCAGGCCGCTCTGCGCCTCGCCCTTAAGGGAGATAGCGTTGCCGTCTTTATCGGCATCAAGCTGGAATTCACCGCCGCTGAAGGCAACTTTTTCACCTTCGTTCTCATAGCTTAACGGCTTAAACGCGATATGGGAGCCGGTATCACCGCCGTAGCCGATGCGGGTATTCACCTCTACCGGCGACTCGCCTTTAGCCATATCGAACAGCGGCTTAGAGACATCGTTATTCACCAGGGTGGTTTTCACCGATGCCATGGCCGGGATCAGATTAAACGATTTAAGCTGCGCAAACGGGAACGGACCGTGATCCACAGTCTCGTTCAGCACCACGCTCTGTCCAGGCTTCAGCCAGGCGTTCTCGCCACCCGCGACCGGTTTGACCAGCAGTTGGAGATGGCTTTTAAAGATGCCACGCTCGTAGTTCTGCGAGGACACCTCCAGGTTTGCGCCCGGCGCGCTGCGCTTAAGCTCGGCGTTAGCCTGTGCAACCATGTCGGCAAGGTGTTTTTCCAGCTGTTTACCCGTGTACCAGGCGGTTCCCGTCCAGACGACGCCCAGTGCAACAATAATGCCCGCAGCGACAAGCGTTTTCTTCATAGCGATTATCCCTAAAAATGAAACCAGGCGGAAGAGGCCGCCTGGAGAGTCGTAAGGTCTTGCTAAGCTTAGCAATAAGGTACAAAAAGGTCAGTACTTAGTTCACTTTATTGTACACCCGAGCCAGGCGGCCAATGCCGCTCGCCTCAATAGGGGATTCCTCGGCACTGACAAAAGCGGATTCGCCCGGCTTAAGCACCAGCTGCTGTTCGCCTTTGCTCAATACCGCCTCGCCCTCAACGCAGAAGAGGATCGCCGCGCTCGACTGTGCAAGCGTTGACGCCGTAGTGGAGAGGTCATGCAGGGAGAAAGCAAAGTCGGCGACCGGAATAGGGAAGTCCAGCTCGGCGCCGCGCTGTTCTGGCGCAGTCAGCAGCTCTGCCGCTGGCTTCGGCACAAACTTCACGTTGGCCACCAGCTCGGGGATATCAATGTATTTTGGCGTCAGGCCCGCGCGCAGGACGTTATCGGAGTTAGCCATCACCTCCAGCGCCACGCCTTTCAGGTAGGCATGCGGGGTCTCAGCGAACAGGAACATCGCTTCGCCTGGGTTAAGCTTGACCACGTTCAGCAGCAGAGGGGAGAAGAGACCGCTGTCGTCCGGGTAGAACTCAGAGATAAAGCGGATGGTCTCCCACGGCTCGCCCTGCTGGCTTGCCAGCGTGGCCTTCAGCACCGCCAGGGCGTGTGATTTCTCCTCGCCCTGCATATTGAGCAGGCTGGCAAACAGCTGGCTTAAGCTGTCGGCATCCGGCTGCGCCAGGAAGTGGGCGATAGCCTGATGCGCGCCCGCGACCGGCTGGAGCAGGGAGATGATATCGCTGAATTCGCGAAAGGCATTCATCGCCAGGAACGGCGTCAGGGCAAATACCAGCTCGGGTTTATGGTTAGGATCTTTATAGTTGCGCTCGGCCGCATCCAGGGGAATACCCGCCGCGTTCTCTTTGGCAAAGCCGATTTCCGAGGCCTGCTTATTAGGGTGAACCTGAATAGAGAGGGGCTGGTCGGCGCACAGCACCTTAAACAGGAACGGCAGCTCGCTAAAGCGCTCTGCGACTGCCTGGCCTAAAAGCGCCGTTTTATCCTGGTCAATCACCTCTCGCAGCGATTGCGGCTGACCAGACGCGTTCTCGATTTTTGAGCTGCTCTTCGGATGCGCGCCCATCCACAGCTCTGCCATCGGCAGACCGTTGGGGTTGGCGATCCCATAGAGTTCCGTTAACGCACTTTTACTTCCCCAGGCATAGTTCTGCACTGAGTTAATGAGTTTTTGCATTATCAAGCCCTGCACTGTGTTGAATAATCTGCGCGTATTAAACCAATAAACCCATGGTATGTAATCACTAAACTTAAAAAGTCGTCCTTATCTCAGTTTTTGTTAAAAAATTGTGTAGGATATGCAGACTCGCTTTTAAGCAGGGCAACGGAACGTGTGCCCAGACCATAACCAGACCGCGCAGTAAGTGAGAGCAAAATGTCGACAAAACCTTTTCACTATCAGGATCCTTTTCCCCTCAAAAAGGATGATACCGAATACTATCTCCTTACCCGAGACCACGTCTCCGTAACGGAATTTGAAGGCCACGAAATTCTCAAGGTTGAACCGCAGGCGCTGACCCTGCTGGCGCAGCAGGCCTTCCACGACGCCTCGTTTATGCTGCGCCCAGCACACCAGCAGCAGGTGGCGGACATCCTCGCCGACCCCGAGGCCAGCGAGAACGATCGCTACGTGGCGCTGCAATTTTTACGTAACTCCGACATCGCGGCAAAGGGGATCCTCCCGACCTGCCAGGATACCGGTACGGCCATTATCAGCGGCAAGAAGGGCCAGCGGGTCTGGACCGGCGGCGGTGATGAAGCTGCTCTGGCTCGTGGGGTGTACAACACCTATATCGAAGATAACCTGCGCTACTCGCAGAACGCGGCGCTGGATATGTATCGCGAGGTCAACACCGGCACCAACCTGCCGGCGCAGATCGATCTCTACAGCGTTGATGGCGACGAGTATAAATTTCTCTGCATCGCCAAAGGCGGTGGCTCGGCCAATAAGACCTATCTCTATCAGGAGACCAAGGCGCTGCTGACGCCGGGCAAGCTGAAGGATTACCTGGTCGATAAGATGCGCACCCTGGGGACGGCGGCATGCCCGCCTTACCATATTGCTTTCGTGATCGGTGGCACCTCGGCGGAGGCGACCCTGAAGACGGTGAAGCTTGCCTCAACCAAGTATTACGATGGGCTGCCTACGGAAGGCAACGAGCACGGCCAGGCGTTTCGCGACGTGGCGCTGGAGAACGAGCTGCTGCGTGCCGCGCAGGATCTCGGCCTCGGAGCGCAGTTCGGCGGAAAATACTTCGCCCACGACGTACGGGTGATCCGCCTGCCGCGTCACGGCGCATCCTGCCCGGTGGGGATGGGCGTCTCCTGCTCGGCGGACCGCAATATCAAAGCCAAAATCAACCGCGACGGGATCTGGATCGAGAAGCTGGAGCAGAATCCGGGGAAATACATTCCGGAATCGCTGCGCCAGGCCGGCGAAGGTGAAGCGGTGCGCGTCGATCTTAACCGTCCGATGCGTGACATCCTGCAGCAGCTCTCCCAGTATCCGGTATCGACCCGGCTGTCGCTGAGTGGCACCATCATCGTGGCCCGCGACATCGCCCACGCCAAGCTGAAAGAGCGGATGGATCGTGGCGAAGGCCTGCCGCAGTACGTCAAAGATCACCCGATCTACTACGCCGGACCGGCGAAAACGCCAGAGGGTTACGCCTCTGGCTCACTCGGCCCGACCACGGCAGGGCGAATGGACTCCTACGTCGATCAGCTCCAGGCCGAGGGCGGAAGTATGATCATGCTAGCGAAGGGCAACCGCAGCCAGCAGGTGACCGACGCCTGCCATAAGCACGGCGGTTTCTATCTCGGCAGCATTGGCGGCCCGGCGGCAGTACTGGCCCAGGGCAGCATCCGCAGCCTGGAGTGCATCGAGTACCCGGAGCTGGGTATGGAAGCCATCTGGAAGATTGAAGTGGTCGATTTCCCGGCATTCATCCTGGTGGATGATAAGGGCAACGACTTCTTCCAGCAGATCCACGCCTCGGCCTGTGCCCGCTGCGTGAAGTAAACAAGACCGCCCGAAAGGGCGGTTTTTTTGCTGCTGACGGCTGAAAATCATCAATACTAATAACTCTTTGGGCAAGTGAGCATGTTGTTACCCACATCACAACTATTCAAGGAGCGTGTATGACTTCGCATCGCAGTGAGAAAGATTCGATGGGCGCAATCGACGTCCCGGCAGACAAGCTATGGGGCGCGCAAACCCAGCGATCGCTTGAGCATTTTCGCATCTCGACCGAGAAAATGCCGGTCTCGCTACTCCGGGCGCTGGCCTTAACCAAGCGGGCGGCAGCAAAGGTAAACCAGGATCTGGGCCTGCTGGCCGTCGAGAAGGCGCAGGCCATTATCAGCGCGGCAGATGAGGTGCTGAACGGTGACCATCCGGATGAGTTTCCGCTGGCGATCTGGCAGACCGGCTCCGGCACCCAAAGCAACATGAACATGAACGAGGTGCTGGCGAACCGTGCCAGCGAGCTGCTGGGCGGCGAGCGTGGGATGGCGCGTAAAGTGCACCCCAACGACGACGTTAACAAAAGCCAAAGCTCAAACGACGTCTTTCCTACCGCCATGCACGTGGCCTCGGTTATCGCCGTGCGGGAAGATCTGATCCCCTCGCTGCTGGAGCTGACCCGCACCCTGGCGGAAAAATCCCGCGCCTATGCCGATATCGTTAAAATTGGCCGTACCCATCTGCAGGATGCGACGCCGCTGACGCTGGGTCAGGAGATCTCCGGCTGGGTGGCGATGCTGGAGCATAATCTTAAGCATATCGAAAATAGCCTGCCGCACCTGTCAGAGCTGGCGCTCGGTGGCACGGCGGTAGGGACCGGGCTGAATACCCATCCGGAATATGCCCACCGCGTGGCCGACGAGCTAGCGGCCATCACCGGCCAGGGGTTTATCACCGCACCGAACAAGTTCGAGGCGCTGGCAACCTGCGATGCGCTGGTGCATGCCCATGGCGCGCTGAAAGGCCTGGCGGCCTCGCTGATGAAGATCGCTAACGATGTCCGCTGGCTGGCCTCGGGCCCACGCTGTGGTATCGGTGAAATTTCTATCCCGGAAAACGAGCCGGGCAGCTCCATCATGCCGGGTAAGGTCAACCCAACCCAGTGCGAGGCGCTGACCATGCTCTGCTGTCAGGTGATGGGTAACGACGTAGCCATCAACATGGGCGGCGCGTCGGGTAACTTTGAGCTGAACGTTTTCCGCCCGATGGTTATCCATAACTTCCTGCAATCGGTGCGGCTGCTGGCCGACGGGATGGAGAGCTTCAATGAGCACTGCGCCATCGGCATTGAACCGAACAGGGCGCGTATCGATCAGCTTCTCAACGAGTCGTTGATGCTGGTGACGGCCCTGAATACGCACATTGGCTACGACAAGGCTGCCGAAATTGCCAAAAAAGCGCACAAAGAGGGCCTGACCCTGAAGGCCTCGGCGCTGGCGCTGGGCTACCTGACCGAGGAGCAATTTGATACCTGGGTGCGTCCAGAAACCATGGTGGGCAGCATGCCATCCGGCAGCTAGTTCGCAAGGGTTAGTTTGCAACGTAGAGGTGCAGCCGGGGAATGATTAACGTCAGCGGCTGCGCCTCAGGTTTGTAGCGGTGCTGAACGTTGTCGGCATCGTAGTTCAGCAGCTCGCCGATATCCGGCACCCGACCACCGTTCTCCTCGGCGATCAATGCAATGATGGGGGTCGGGCAGGCGTGCTGCACCTGCTTTTGCGAACCGGCGTACCAGACTCGGGCAATGGGCTGGACCTTCACCGGCCGCTTGATCTTCAGCCGGGCCTTCTCCGGCAGGGCCGCTATATCGTTGTACTCCTGCTCCAGCCGGGCCTGCCACTGCTCCCGCGTCCAGCCGCCCACCGCCCGCGGCGCTTTTAAGCTCTTCTCCAGCTGGGCCAGCACCTCATCACGGGTGAAATTCTTGATGATGTGCTTATTCGCCCAGCCAAAGCGCAGCGTCGCCGGATCGCGAAGGACAGTTAGCGTTCGATAGGCATTGAGAGTGATAAGCCCCGGCAGGTGATGGTGTACCCAGTCAAAGCGGGCCGCAGAGGGCAAACCGGACTCGACGGTAACGATTTGCTCGAAGGCTGTTTTCAGGCTGTTAATCTGCCCGATGCGTGCTTCCAGGCTGTCGCGTGTAGCCAGCGTGGTCTGGAAGCAGATCACTCCCGGCAGGCGCACGGCCGCCTTGCTGCTGCGGTTTTCCGACTGCTGCTGAATAAAGAGATGCGAGAAGTGGTGCAGGGCGCGCTCGGCGGCGCGCTTGCCCACGTGCTGCTTGACCTGAATCGTAGTCAGCGGCTCGTGTTCGGCCTCTTTGGTGACTTCCGGCAGCTCAAACACCCGCCCGGCCAGGAGCCGACACGCGCTCAGTTCGCTCTTTAGCTCCGCAAGCTCACGCTCAATTTGGCGGAAAGTAGTGGTTAAACGCTCGATCAGATCGTAGCTGGCCATAGGAACCTCATTAGTTACAACATACTATTATTTTAGCATAACTCTACAATTCAGGCTACGGTGCTGAAAGGTCTTGTAGGCCGGATAAGGCGCAGCCGCCATCCGGCGTTATCACTCGGTCAAGTCGGGTGGCGCTTCGCTTACCCGACCTACGGTCAGTGCAGACGTTATAGCGCGGTGATGTCGGCGGGTAAAGAGACCAGATGATAGACCGGCCAGCTAAAGGTAAAGCGTGCTCCGCCCAACTCACCGGCATCACATACCACCTCTCCGCCCATGGCCTGGGCGATAGAGCGTACAATCGCCAATCCCAGACCGCAGCCGCCGGTGGCCCGATCCCGGCTAGGGTCGAGCCGGACAAAAGGCTCAAATATGCGTTCCCGTGCCTCGGGCTCAATGCCTGGGCCATCATCTTCAACGATCAGGCTGGCCCGTGCGCCGTCATGCCGGAGAGCAATCTGCACGGTGCTTTCGCTGTAGCGCAGGGCATTATTTACCAGGTTATCAAGCACGCGCTCCATCAACCGCATATCCAGCGCGCCGTAGTCTGCCTCGGAAGTAGCCGTCAGCGTCAGGGTGCGGGCAGGGTTGATGCTTGTCACATCATCTACGTAGCTCGCTACCCAGCGGGGAAGATCCGGTTCAGAGAGGTGCAGCTCGTTTTGCGGACGATCGAGACGGGCGTAGGTGAGCAGCTCCTCGATCAGCGCCTCAAGCTGGCCGATGTCGCGGTTCAGCGCCAGCCGCTCGGCTTCCGTGAGGTTATCGCTCATCTCCAGCCGATAGCGCAGGCGTACCAGCGGGGTACGCAGCTCGTGGGCAATCCCATCGATAAGCTGCTTCTTGCTGGCAATCAGGGCGTTAATATTATCTGCCATCTGGTTGAAGGCGACGCCGAGGCGCTCAAAGCTCGACCCGCTGGCAAAGTGGATCCGTTCATTCAGGTGCCCGCTACCAAAACGCTGGGCGGCAGACTCTAGCCGCAGCATCTCCTGCCAGTGGGGTCGCATCCAGATAAAGACCGGGAAGGCGAGGGAGATAGCAATAAAGACCATCAGAATGATGTCAAACAGGCGCATCTCGTGCAGGTAGAAGAGATAGGGGATGGGGCCTACCGCCAGCACGTAGTGGCTGCGGGGAATACGCTGGATAAACGTATACTCCTCGTCGAGCGCCACAATGTCCCCCTCGCGTAGCCGCTGGGTGGTGGCCGCGCTGAGGTGAAACTTAGTCAGCGGCTCAATGCGCATATCGAAAGAGAGATTAAGATCCATCTCCTTTAGGGTTTTGCTCCACTCGTGGGGTGGGATCTCCCGCAACTCGCTGCGCATCAGGTAGAGGGAGCTTTTCATCAGGTCGTCCAGCGACTGTCTGCCTGCCCGTTCGGCGGTAAATTTGTACACCAGCCCGACCAGCATAGTCATCACCAGAAAGCAGACAAACAGCAGCAGGTAGAACTGGACGAAAAGCTTTTTCATTCGTTAGTTATCCCACGCGTGCGGGGCAAACAGGTAGCCTTTGTTACGCACGGTTTTGATGCGGTAAGGCTCGGTGGCGCTATCCAGCAGCTTTTTGCGCAGGCGCGAGATGGCGACGTCAACGCTGCGATCTAACCCGTCATAGCTCACCCCGCGCAGGTTTTTCAGCAGCGCGTCGCGATCCATGATCTGTCCGGCGTGGGTGGCCAGCTCCCACAGCAGGTCAAAATCGGCGGTGGAGAGGGCGACCGGCTCGTTGGCGAGCAGTACCTGACGGTTAACGGGATCGATAGACAAGGTGCCAAAACGCAACGCGTTTTGCGGCGTAAGTGACGCGGTGGCAGCCGGGCGGGCAGTCACGCTGCTCTGACGCAGGTGGAGGCGCAGACGCGCCAGCAGCACGGCGGGCGGCGTGGTTTTCAGAATATAGTCGCTGGCCCCCATCTCAAGAGAGAGGATATGGTTCATATCGCTGTCGAGCGAGGTGAGTAGCACAATAGGGCCTTGCCACTGACCGCGCAGGTCCCGGCAGAGGGTCATGCCATCTTTACCGGGGAGCATGATATCCAGCAGCACCAGCTCAGGATTTTCACGCAGGATGGTCTCTTCGGCGCGATCGCCACGCGTCTCCAGCATAACGTCGATATCGTGCTTGCCAAGGTAGGCAGCAATCAGCGCACCCACTTCCGGGTCGTCTTCCACAAAAACGATCTTGTTCATTGGTCATCATCGGGGGCAAAAGCGCCAACATACACCGCCTTGCCGGAAGCTTCCATTAATCTTTCATAAACGGCAACGGTTCCGTTATGCTGGGCGCTTAATCTGGAAAAGAGTCAGGGATAAATCATGGGGTTAGTGGTTAAAGCGGCGATTGGCGCGCTGGTGGTGTTGCTGATTGGCGTGCTCGCAAAAACAAAAAATTACTACATTGCCGGGCTGATCCCGCTGTTTCCTACCTTCGCCCTGATCGCGCACTACATCGTCGCCTCCGAGCGCGGCATTGAGGCGCTGCGCACGACCATTGTGTTTGGCATGTGGGCAATTATTCCTTACTTTATCTACCTGCTGTCGCTTTGGTATTTTACCGCCGCTATGCGACTGCCGCTGGCGCTGGGTGCGGCCGTTCTCTGCTGGAGCCTCAGCGCCTGGCTGTTGATTTTCTGCTGGAGCCGCTTCCACTAGCGCAGCGGGCGACCCCCGTCGAGAGCAAAGTTGCGGCCGGTCACAAATCGGCTGGTCATCAGGTAGTCGATCAGATCGATCACCTCTTTCTCGCCGGGGGCGATTTTCATCAGCGACTTGTTGAGCGCCTTCTGCCGATATTCAGCGTCATCCCCCTCGTTGAACAGGATCAGCGACGGGGCGATGGAGTTCACTTTTACCTCAGGGGCCAGCTTGCGGGCAAACGAGCGGGTCATATTATCCAGCGCCGCCTTACTGGCCGCATAGGCGATATGCTTGTCGCTGCCGCGCTCGACCACGTAATCGGTGAAGTGGATGATGTCACCGCCTGCGTGACCGTGGCCGCGCACCAGGCTTTCCAGGGCGTGATTCAGCAGATAGGGGGCATGAACGTGGATCTGCATCATCGCACAGAGCACCTCGGTAATCGGCGCTCCCGGCTTCTCCGGCACCCAGGCTCCGGCATTGTGGATAATGCCCCGCAGTCCGTGGGTACGGGATTTAACCTCCTCGGCAAAGGCGAGGATACCCTCATCGTGACAAAAATCTGCCTTGATGCAAACCGCGCCCGCTTCCTGTAAAACCTCAATGGCCGGATAGAAGGTGCGATAGCTGACGATAACCGGCTGCTGCTGGTTAAGAAAATGGTGGGCGATGGCAAGGCCAATGCGGCGGCCGCCGCCGGTAATCAGAATCGGGCAGGGGTCGTTTCTTCCCATCGTTATCTCCTTGTTTTACAGCGTAGGGGCAGCATTACTGCCCCATCAGTATCCAGGTTGCCGGAAGTGCCGCGATCAGCAGCAGCCCCATCAACACCTTTTCGTGACGTTGTAACAGATCGGGCTGCGGATGCGTGCGGCGTGCATAGAGAAAGACCAGCAGGCCTGGCGCATAGAGTACCACCGACAGCAGCAGATGCATTGGCCCGGAAGCATAAAGTAACCATAGGCCATAGATGCAGGCACCGATACCCGTAGCCTGATGCAGCGGACGCTGGGCGACTTTTAAGAGATAGGCACCCACCAGGAAATAGGGTACCAGAATCATCTCGGAGGCGATGGTTAAAAGTGTATTGTAGTCAGAACCTGTGAGCCAGATCAGAATCAGGCAGATCTGGACGCTGGCGTTGGTCAGCCACAGCGAGGCCGAGGGGGCATTATTCGCATTCTGCTTGGCAAAAATGCGCGGGAAGGCTTTGTACTTGGCCGCCAGCAGAGGCACCTCGGCCGCCATGATGGTCCAGCTGAGGTAGGCCCCGCAAACAGAGACGATCAGCCCGGCAGCGATGATCACCTCACCCCAGGAGCCCATCATATCCACCATCAGTCCGGCCATAGATGGATTGCGCATCTCCGCCAGCTGCGGACGAGGCACCACCCCCAGCGACAGCAGGGTGACCAGCAGATAGACCGTCAGGGCGGCGATCACCGCCATCAGCGTCGCCCGGCCGACGTCCTGCTTATTGCGCGCTCTGGCGGATACCACCACCGCACCTTCAACGCCGATAAAGACCCACAGGGTAATGAGCATGGTATTTTTTACCTGCTCCCACACCGGTACGCCAAGCTCTACCCCGGTAAAGTCGAGGCTGAACCTGTCGGCGTTGAATGCCAGCCCGGCCAGCACCACAAACAGACCCAGTGGAACCAGCTTCGCCAGCGTGGCTGCGAGGTTAATGCTCGCCGCTGTCTGCACGCCGCGCAGCACCAGCCAGTGGACGATCCACAGCAGGCAGGAGGCGCCGACGATGGATTGCCAGGTATTGCCATCGCCAAACAGGCGCAGCGCTGGCGTATCGGTGAAGAAGCTCAGCGCCGAAAAGACAATCACCAGATAGGAGACGTTGGCGATCACCGCGCAGAGCCAGTAGCCCCAGGCCGAGCAGAAGCCAATCAGCTCGCCGAAGCCTTCTCGCGCATAGGTGAATATGCCGCCGTCGAGATCGGGCCGCAGGCGGGTGAGTAGCAGCATGGCGAAGGCCAGCAGCAGAATGCCGACTCCGGTAATGGCCCAGCCGATCATGAGCGCAGCGGGACTGGCGACGGCCGCCATATTTTGCGGCAGGCTGAAGACGCCCGCGCCCAGCATTGAACTTAAAACAAGCGCAGTCAGCGCGCTCAGGCCAAGTTTCTTTTCCATTGGCATCCTGTTAAAAAAACGACAAATCCAGAATAATTATTTCGCCGGAGCGCATAAATAGCGTAGATCGTACTAAGGCGCGGGATTTTACGTAGTGGAAGATGCGCATGCAATAATGTATGGCAGAAATTTGCAGAAATGGGTGAAAAAGGCGGCTGGCGGCCGCCTTTTGAAGAATTATCTGTAGAGGTCGGCGCTGATGGTAATGTTGTTACCACGCTCCTGCCACTGACGCGTAATGTGGTAATACTTCGCGCCTTTCTTCGCGGCGCGTTTCGCCACCTGGTAAGAGATCTCGGTCATGTTGCCATAGTTACCGGTGAACTGAACGCTGTCGAACGGCACCATCTGCGCTGCCGTGATTTTGTTCACCTCTTCGATTTTGGTGCCGCCCGGCAGGGTGACAGTGTAACGTCCACCTTTCGAGGATTGCGTTTCAAAGAAGCGGCCCACTTCCGCACTCGGTGCAGCGCTGGTGGCTACGCCTGGGATCTCCACTTTCTTCGCTTCTTCACCGCCTTTCGCCAGTGCAGCGCGGCCTGCTTCGGAGTCAGCCGGGATAGCATCCGGGCTTTGCAGAACGCGTTTTTTGGCATCGGCTTTATAGATGTAGGCGGTAATACGCTGGTTACCACCGTCGTTGGCGTCAACCTGGCGTACAATGTAGAACGAGGCCGCGCCTTTGGCTTTCGCCGCTTTGGTGATCGCGCTGTTTACTTCAGGCTGGCTGCGGTAGAAACCCTGGACGGTTACGGTATCAAACGGCTCAAGCTGGATAGCTTCGTCTTTAGGCAGTTCGGTCACGCCGTTAATAACCCGATTTTGCGATGCCTCTGCTTTGGCAGCGTCTTTCTTATAGAGATCGGCCGTCACGCGCCAGTTGCCGCTGTTGCCTAAATCAGAGGTATCGACGACGAAGAAGGCATCTGCGCCAACTTTATCAGCACGGTTGGAGACGGCGGTGACAGCGTCACCAATAGCGTTAAAGCGGCCGGTGACCACGATACGGTCGTAAGGTTTTACCGCTTCCGCTTGCTCCGGCGTCAACTCGGTGGCGGCCTGCGCCGACAAGGCCGTTGCCGACAGGAGTGCGGATGCCAGGAGGGTGTTCTTAAGCTTCATAAAAATAGTCCTTCGCCTTGCGCAAACCAGATACTGGTATTAGAGATGTCTTGAAAACGTGGATGATTATTGCATTTTAATCTTGCGACTGTCTGCGAGATTTTTCACCGCCTGTGCTACCGGGGAGCCAGGCTGACATACTAAAACGCGATATGTTGAAAAAACAGACGCTTGACCAGTAAAAGCGGTTAAGCATATGACTTTTTTAAGTTAATACCATGTTAAATTGGCGATCTGCCTCGGCGATAAATCATGTTTTGCCGCCTCGTATAAGCGGAATATGGGGCCTTCGCTCTTATTTAAAGTTAAATTGGGCTGTTTATACCCGTGCTGGCTCAATTTTACCTCATAAAACCTTCATTTCTTAATTGTTGCGGTAGATCACAGGCGTTATTTTCAGTAGGTTATAGAAAGTTTGTTACGGTTTTATTTTTGATATCTGTGAAGAAACTGACAAACCCTCATTCAAAACCGATGGAAGGGAAAACTATGCGTATTGGTATACCAAAAGAGCGGTTGGCCAATGAAACTCGCGTGGCGGCGACACCGAAAACGGTCGAGCAGCTGCTAAAACTGGGTTTCACCGTCGCGGTCGAAAGCGGCGCAGGCAAGCAGGCAAGCTTCGATGACGCTGCCTTTACCGAGGCAGGTGCCGAGGTTGTCGACGGCAATGCGATCTGGCAATCAGACATCATCCTCAAGGTGAATGCGCCCGGCGACGATGAAATTGAGCGCCTTAATCCGGGCACGACGCTGGTGAGCTTTATCTGGCCGGCGCAGAACCCGCAGCTGCTTGAGAAGCTGGCCGCGCGTAACGTCACTGTTATGGCGATGGACTCCGTGCCGCGTATCTCCCGCGCCCAGTCCCTCGACGCGCTCAGCTCGATGGCCAACATTGCTGGTTATCGTGCCATTGTTGAGGCTGCCCACGAGTTCGGCCGCTTCTTTACCGGCCAGATCACCGCCGCCGGGAAAGTGCCGCCTGCTAAAGTGATGGTCATTGGCGCAGGCGTCGCTGGCCTTGCCGCCATCGGCGCAGCCAACAGCCTGGGTGCTATCGTGCGCGCCTTTGATACCCGCCCGGAAGTGAAAGAGCAGGTCCAGAGCATGGGCGCTGAATTCCTTGAGCTGGATTTCAAAGAGGAAGCGGGCAGCGGGGACGGCTACGCCAAGGTGATGTCTGAGGCGTTCATCAAGGCCGAGATGGCGCTGTTTGCCGCTCAGGCAAAAGAGGTGGACATCATTGTGACCACCGCGCTGATCCCAGGCAAACCGGCTCCGACGCTGATCACCCGTGAAATGGTGGATTCCATGAATCCGGGCAGCGTGATTGTCGACCTGGCCGCGCAGAACGGCGGCAACTGCGAATACACTGTGCCCAACGAGGTGTTCACTACCGCCAACGGCGTGAAGGTGATCGGCTATACCGATCTGCCGGGCCGTCTGCCGACGCAGTCCTCCCAGCTCTACGGTACTAACCTGGTTAACCTGCTGAAGCTGCTGTGCAAAGAGAAAGATGGCAACGTCACCGTTGATTTTGACGATGTGGTGGTGCGCGGCGTGACGGTGATCCGTGACGGTGAAACCACCTGGCCTGCGCCGCCGATTCAGGTTTCAGCCCAGCCGCAGGCGGCCGCGAAAGCTGCCCCTGTCCTCGAAGAGCCGAAGGTGCCCGCCTCGCCGTGGCGCAAATACGCCCTGATGGCGCTGGTAATTATCCTCTTTGGCTGGCTGGCGGATGTGGCACCGAAGGAGTTCCTCGGTCACTTTACCGTGTTTGCGCTGGCCTGCGTGGTGGGTTACTACGTGGTCTGGAACGTCTCCCATGCGCTGCATACCCCGCTGATGTCGGTCACGAACGCCATCTCGGGTATTATCGTGGTCGGTGCGCTGCTGCAGATTGGTCACGGCGGCTGGATAAGCTTCCTGAGCTTTATTGCCGTGCTGATCGCCAGTATCAATATTTTCGGTGGTTTCACCGTCACTCAGCGTATGCTGAAAATGTTCCGGAAGAACTAAGGGGTAGCACATGTCTGGAGGATTAGTTACAGCTGCATACATTGTTGCCGCGATCCTGTTTATTTTCAGCCTGGCCGGGCTGTCAAAGCATGAAACCTCTCAGCAGGGTAACCGCTTTGGCATCGCCGGGATGGCGATTGCGCTGATCGCCACCATCTTTGGGCCGGAGACCGGCAACGTCGCCTGGATCATCGTCGCGATGATTATCGGTGGCGCGATTGGTATTCATCTGGCGAAGAAAGTTGAGATGACCGAAATGCCGGAGCTGGTGGCGATCCTGCACAGCTTCGTGGGTCTGGCGGCGGTGCTGGTGGGCTTTAACAGCTACCTGTACCACGAGCCGGGCCTTGAGCCGATTCTGGTGAATATCCACCTGACGGAGGTGTTCCTTGGCATCTTTATCGGGGCGGTGACCTTTACTGGCTCCATTGTGGCGTTCGGCAAGCTGCGCGGCAAAATCTCCTCTAAGCCGCTGATGCTGCCAAACCGTCACAAGATGAACCTTGCGGCGCTGGTGGTCTCCTTCCTGCTGCTGCTGGTGTTTGTTCGCACCGAGAGCGTGGGGCTCCAGGTGCTGGCGCTGCTGTTGATGACTATCATTGCGCTGGCGTTTGGCTGGCATCTGGTGGCGTCAATCGGCGGGGCAGATATGCCGGTGGTGGTATCGATGCTCAACTCCTACTCCGGTTGGGCGGCGGCGGCGGCGGGCTTTATGCTCAGCAACGACCTGCTGATCGTCACCGGTGCGCTGGTGGGCTCGTCCGGTGCGATCCTCTCTTACATCATGTGTAAGGCGATGAACCGGTCGTTTATTAGCGTGATCGCGGGCGGCTTCGGCACCGACGGCTCTTCAACCGGTGAGGACGAAGAGGTAGGCGAGCACCGTGAAATCAGTGCGGAAGAGACTGCCGATCTGCTGAAAAATTCACACTCGGTCATCATTACCCCAGGCTACGGCATGGCGGTCGCCCAGGCGCAGTATCCGGTGGCGGAGATCACGGAGCGGCTGCGTGCCCGCGGCATCAAGGTGCGCTTTGGTATTCACCCGGTTGCCGGGCGTCTGCCGGGCCACATGAACGTGCTGCTGGCAGAAGCCAAAGTGCCTTACGACATCGTGCTGGAGATGGATGAGATCAACGATGATTTCTCCGATACCGATACGGTGCTGGTCATTGGCGCGAACGACACCGTGAACCCGGCGGCGCTGGACGATCCGCGTAGCCCGATTGCCGGGATGCCGGTTCTGGAAGTGTGGAAGGCGCAGAACGTGATCGTGTTTAAGCGTTCGATGAACACTGGCTACGCTGGCGTACAGAACCCGCTGTTCTTTAAGGAGAACACCCAGATGCTGTTTGGCGATGCCAAGCAGAGCGTGGATGCGATCCTCAAAGCGTTATAAGACGCGCATAAAATAAAAAACCGCCGTAAAGGCGGTTTTTTTATGACTTCAACGACTCAATCGTCTTCGTCGTCAATCTCAACCGGCGAGCGGTAGTCATCGGGCTTGATCACCAGCAGGTCGCAGCGCAGATGGTCAATGACCTGCTCGGCGGTATTGCCTAAAAACGCTGCGGAGAGGCCGGTACGACCCACCGTGCCCAACACCACCACCCCAGCCTGCAGATGCTCGGTCAGATCCGGGATCACCTCTTCAGGCAGGCCTTTTTCCACGTGGGTGAGCTTCTCAGAGATGCCAAACTTCTGGCGCAGGGCTTTCATCGCCAGCAGATGCTGACCGCGAATAGCGTCGTTGTAGACGGTAGGGTCAAACTCCGGCAGTTCGATGGCAATATTGATCGGAGTGACTGGGTAGGCACCAATCAGATGCACTTCCGTATGGTTCACCTGCTCGGCAAGCTGAATGGTTTCCCGCACCAGCTTCTCATTGAGCGCGTTATGGTACGGCTCTTCGCTCGCGAGGTTCACCGCCACCAGCGCTTTACCGCCTTCGGGCCACGGTTGGTCTTTCACCATCCACACCGGGCAAGGGCACTTACGCAGCAGATGCCAGTCGGTAGGGGTAAAGATCACCGACTCCAGCTTGTCGTGCTGGTGGGCCATTTTCAACACCAGGTCATGATGCCCGGTTAACACTTCCTGAATGATGGCTTCGAAAGGGCGGTTATGCCAGATCACCTTGATATCAATCGGCACCCCGGCATCGATGTAATATTTTGCCTGCTCGCGGATCCAGGCGGTCCGCTGGCTGATGACGCCCTGACGCATGGCGGTACGCTCGTCGGGCGACAGAAGAGTGGTCATCTCATATGAGAAGTCATAGATCGGCAGAAAGGCTTTGATGCGGCCGCCAATTTTCTGATGCAAATATACAGCACGCCGTAGCGCTGGCTGGTCACCCTGATTGGGATCGATGGCAACCAGCATATTTTGATACATGGCCATACAGGGTCTCCTTACATCTGTCACCGCAGTCTGTAATTAAAAGAGTAACCTATATGTGGAGAATGAAACAGAGGCTAGCCTTTGCCAGATCAACAAATCGGACTATTTTGTTGTCTGGCAAGAGGTGAGTATTGGCGTGACCGTCAGGCGACGTTGCGCGCGTGGCCGGCAAGCTCGGCGAGAATATCGCCGTTCTCGATAGTAATGTACTTACCCTTCACGGCCAGCATGCCGCTCTTCTGGAAACGACCCAGCAGACGGCTGATGGTTTCTACCGTGAGGCCCAGGTAGTTGCCAATATCGCCACGGGTCATGGTCAGACGGAATTCACGGGGTGAGAAACCGCGCTGGGCAAAGCGGCGGGAGAGGTTGTAGATAAAGGCCGCCAGGCGCTCTTCCGCATTCTTTTTCGACAGCAGCAGGATCATATCCTGGTCGCCTTTGATCTCGCCGCTCATCAGACGCATCATCTGCTGACGCAGATTGGGCATCTTGCCGGAGAGATCGTCCAGCGTCTCAAACGGAATTTCGCAGACCATTGAGGTCTCCAGCGCCTGAGCAAAGCTCGGGTGGTGGCCGGTACCGATAGCGTCAAAGCCCACCAGATCGCCAGCCAGATGAAAACCGGTGATCTGCTCATCACCCTGTTCGGTGATGGTATAGCTCTTAATAGTACCGGAGCGGATCGCATAAAGGGACTTCAGTTCGTCGCCCGCTTTAAATAGCGTTTGGCCTTTCTGAATCGGCTTTTTGCGCTCGATGATGTTATCAAGCTGGTCCAGCTCGTGTTCATTGAGGGTGAACGGGATACAAAGCTGGCTGATGCTGCAATCCTGGCAATGGATAGCACAACCGCCAGACTGAATGCGTCGTATAATTCGCTTTTCCGGGATCATAGGTCTGCTCAGGCCGTAATTGATATTGGTCAATTTTAACATCTTTTTGCTGAGCACGTAAGCCTGCTTAATCCCCAAACAGCGATTATTGGAACCTTTGAAAAATCAATAAGTTTAACTTATTGAAATTCCTTATGTTGATTAGGGGTTTATTGATTAAAGGCGCGTAAAAAGGCACAAAAAGTCCCCTTTTTCTACAGTAAAAGATAGCCCTCATGACGCAAAAGCCACTCTTTACGCTGGACGCCGCCCGCATAGCCGGTCAGGGTGCCATTGCGACCAATCACCCGGTGGCAGGGAACCACAATGCTGACGGGATTAGAACCATTCGCCGCGCCCACCGCTCGCGCTGCGCCAGCGCGTCCCAGCAACTCGGCCAGCTGGCCGTAGTGGATAACCTGACCGCAGAGGATCTCGCGCAGCGCTTTCCATACCGCCCGTTGAAACGGGGTCCCGGCAGTTTCGGTGGGCAGATCGTCAATGACGCTAAGATGACCGGCAAAGTAGTCGTGGAGTTTGTCGCTTAGCCCGCCGGGATTGCTGGCCGCGACGCGGCGATAGCCTGGCTTACGATAGTGAACGTTGAGCAGGAGCTCCATGCGGTCGGCGTGCTCCTCCCACTCAACGGCGCGCAGGCGATACTGTTCGTCACAGATCACCCACAGCGGGCCGAGAGGCGTGTCGATTTTGTCTTCCAGCAGGGTTAACATGGCGAGATCCTAAATTGGCGAGAAAGCAATATAGGATATTATCTTACCGATTTTGACGTAAAAAAATAGAGCCTGTCGACATCCGCCAGACTCTACAGTACACACAGCAGTGCATCCCTACATTATTTTAACGCAACCACTCCTTGGGCGGGTTTATTTTAGTATAGACGTCTTTAATACTAATACCAGTAAAGTTTGGTAATGAGTTTATCAACGGTTTAAGTTAAATCATTTTGTTTACTGTAATAGGGGTATTAGTTAAGTGGCAGTTAATGTACTTATACCTGAGTACGTTCGCTAGACGGTGTGCCTTATCAGGAGCATGATGGAAATTAAACAACAGCGTTGTGACCGGCCTCGCGGGTGGCTATAGTAGCGCCTGAGCTGTCAAACGTTGCACGAGGAGTGACCATGAACCTTGACGACAAATCGCTATTTCTTGACGCCATGGAGGATGTCCAACCCCTTAAACGCTGCGCCGACATACAGTGGCATCCCAGCCGCAACACGCGCACGCCGCCGCGTATCGACCTGTTACAGCAGGAAAATTTCCTGACAACCGATTTTCTGGATGTGGTGCCGCTGGCAACGCCGCTGGAGTTTCGCCGTGAGGGGCTGCAAAGCGGCGTTATTGATAAGCTGCGTCTCGGTAAGTACAGCCAGCAGGCCAGCCTTAACCTGCTCAAGCAGCCGGTTGAGCAGTGTCGGCAGATGCTATTCAGTTTCCTGCATCAGGCCCGGCAGGATAACCTACGCAACCTGCTTATTATTCATGGTAAAGGACGTGAAGATAAGTCGCACGCTAATATTATACGAAGTTATCTTGCGCGCTGGTTGCCCGAGTTTGAAGACGTTCAAGCATTTTGTCAGGCGCTGCCGCACCATGGCGGGAGCGGAGCCTGTTATATTGCGCTACGTAAATCCGAGCAGGCAAAACAGGATAATTGGGAGCGCCATGCTAAGCGCAGTCGTTAAGCGCCGAGAATAATAATGTAGGTATTTTTACCTTTATTTACGCGTAGCTTAAAGGTCACTGTTGTATTAATTACGCCACGTTATTAAGGCAGGTGTATTATATATGCAGCAGGGTAGGCGAAGGCGGGTGAAACCAGCAACAAGAGGAAAACTGCCCGCTTCAGAGTGAAACGGGCAGGGGAGAGTTAGCGTTTCGCTTCGGTGTTAGGCTGGGCAGAGCGTGACAGGAACTGCTGAGTTACGTCTGGCAGGTGGGTCTGACACCAGTCAGCCATCGCAATCTCCTGCTCACGGATCTGTTTGAAAACAGCCGCGCCTTCATGGTCACCGGCCATCTCGGCTGCGCTGATCAGCGAGGTGTAGCAGGCAATTTCGAAATGCTCGAAGACGTAGCCGCTGATTGCGCCTTTGACCACTTCGTCAGGCGTCATCATACCACCGATGGCCTGACCCATCGCGGACAGTTTACCCATCGCATCTTTCAGGGTTGAGGTAGAGATGTTATTGCGGGCAAGCACCTGATCAACCAGCTTCTGCTGCTGACGGGTCTCTTCGATATGCTGTACAATGCGCGCACGCAGATCCGGGTAGTGCTCAAGACGGTCTGCCATTTTTTCCAGCATGGACTCGGCCTGTTTTTCCATCGCATGAGCGTCACGTAACCAATCATGGTAGTGTTCAGTATAGTTAGTCGCCATCGTTAATCACTCCTCGTAAGATCCAATTATTTATTGCACTCTTCTTTGGGTTTAACAGAGCACTTACGCTCTGAAGTATAGAAGCCTTGGTTGAATTCGTCAGACGTGCCACTGCTTTTCGCCATCGCGGAAGCGTGACAGCGCGTCGGCAGCGCAGATCAGCGAGAGATGGCTCAGCCCTTGCGGGACATTGCCGCGCCACTCGCCGGTGCGTACGTCAAACATTTCGTTAAAGTTTTCGACGTTGCCCTGATCACACAGGCTGCCGAGGATTGTTTCCATGTATTCAGACGCTTTTTGCGTATCGTCCAGGCGCGCCCATGCCTCTACCAGCCAGAATGAGCAGGCCACAAAAGTGCTCTCCTCTTTCTCTACGTCGCTGTAGCGGTAGAGCATCGGCGAATGGTGTCCCAACTCCGCGTAAATGGCGTCATAGGTAGATTTCATGCGCGCTGGGTTAACGTTCTTGCCGTAATACCAGGCAAGGCACATAGCGGCATCCAGATGGTCGCTCCCGGCGTAGAAGGTGTAGGCCTGCTTCTTTTCAGACCAGCAGTGCTCTTCAATCCAGGCGCTGACCCGATCCCGCTCGCGAGTCCAGCGGTTAACCCAGGTTTTTTCAATGTGGCCGTCTTCTGCCAATCGTACGGCGATGTCCAGCGTCACCCAGCAGGCCATTTTGGAGTGGGTATAGTGACGCCGCTCGGGGAGCTCCCAGATACCACAGTCATCCTGGCGCCAGGTATCCGCGCACTCGTTAGCCAAAGAAGCGAGCAGGCGAGCGGTAGTGAGATCCAGCACGTGACCGGCATGAACGAACAGCAGAGCGGTATCCAGCATGTCACCAAACATGCTGAGCTGCTGCTGGCTCTGGGCGTTATTGCCCACGCGTACCGGCTGCGAACCCTTGTAGCCTTCAAGCGGCAGCAAGGTCTCGTTTGGCACGATATCGCCGTCCAGGGTATAGCAGGCCCGCAGCTTTCCTTCATGACGCACAATGGTGTGGGTCAGCCAGGAGAAGGCTGCCTTACACTCTTCGAGCGCGCCGATAAACGCAAAGGCGCGAATGATCAGGCAGGCGTCGCGGATCCAGGCGTAGCGGTAGTCGTAGTTCTTTTCGCCACCGATGCCCTCCGGCAGGGAGGTGGTCGGGGCAGCAGCCAGTGCGCCGGTCGGGGAGTAGAGCAAAAACTTAAGCGCCAGCGCAGAGCGAACAACGTGCTTCTTGTGCACGCCTTCATAGCTCAGATGTTCCGCCCATGACGCCCAGTTTTTATCGCTGACGTCGATCCGCTCGTCGATTTTTTCCAGCGGCGGCACGGCCAGCGGCTCGTTATCGCTCACCAATAGGGCCACCAGTGAACGTGAGCCCGCTTTTGCGGTAAACACGCCTTCGATCGCCTGATCGTCTACACAGGTGATTTCAATGTCGGAGGTGGTACGCAGCATCGCCATCAGATCGCCAATGTGAACAATCTGGCCTTTGGCAGAGTCACCTATCCATGAGGAGCGGGTACAGGCGGCAGTACCGGGGACAAAGACCAGCTTCATCTCTACTTCGCCCTCCAGCCCCTCAACGCGCCGGGCCAGCTCACACCAGGGCAAACGGCCTGCGTTATTACTGTTAAGAGACTCGGTGAATCGAACTTTACCCTTGTTAGTGGTGTAACAGGTTTCCAGCACGTTGCTGTTTTCCCGGTACTGTCGCTCCATGCAGTAGTCTTCGACCGGTTCGATCTGGAAATAACCGCCAAACTTGGCATCCAGAATACGATCGAACAGCGGCGGCGAATCCATATTAGGGGCGCACCACCAGTCGATAGCGCCATCCGGTGCTATCAGCGCCACCGAGCGGCCATCGCCAATGGCAGCATAGTCGCCGAGACCTGCATAGCCGTCGACACGCTCGGTTCGGGATAAAGGTTGATTCTTCATTAATGATGCTTATCCTGCAAAAATCGACAAGGCAGGCGGGGCCTGCCCGAGTATTACACCGTGCCGGTACCGCCGTCTGAGCACCATACCTGGCCGGACGAGAAGGAACTTTCGTCAGAGGCAAACAGAACATACAGCGGGGCGATCTCAACCGGCTGGCCTGGACGGGCGAGCGGGGCGGTTTCACCGAAGGCTTTCACTTTTTCCTGCGGCTGTCCGCCACACACCTGCAGCGGCGTCCAGTATGGACCCGGCGCAACGGCGTTTACGCGGATACCTTTCGGACCGAGCTGCTTAGCCAGCGCTTTGGTAAACGCGACGTTACAGGCCTTGGTCTGCGCATAGTCCAGCAGGATATCGCTCGGCTGGAAGGCTTGCACAGAAGAGGTGTTAATAATCACTGCGCCCTCTTTCAGATGCGGCACGGCTGCCTTGGTGATCCAGAATGGGGCATAGACGTTGGTTTTGAAGGTTTCATCAAACGCTTCGGTAGTCAGCGTCTCAATAGATTCGCAGAACTGCTGATGACCGGCGTTGTTGACCAGAATGTCCAGACCGCCGAGCTTATTAATAGCTTCGACCACCAGCTGCTGGCAGAATGTTTCTGAGCGAATGTCGCCTGGCAGCGCCACAGCGTTACGTCCTTCCGCTTTAATTAAGGCAATCACCGCTTCTGCATCAGATTCTTCTTCCGGCAGATAGTTAATGGCCACATCTGCGCCTTCACGGGCATAGGCAATCGCTACTGCGCGACCGATACCGGAGTCACCGCCGGTAATCAGCGCTTTTTTACCTGCCAGACGACCCGAACCGGTATAGCTGGTTTCACCATGATCGGGGATCGGCTTCATTTCTGACGCAAGCCCCGGCACTTTCTGCGTTTGCTCTACAAAAGGAGGGCGTGGATAGTGAGGGAGGTTGTTATCTTGTGTCGTCATAATAATCCGTCTCGTTGAATGAACCAGTAATAAACGTAGTCAGCAATACGCCGATCCGCTATTTTTTTTAAAATTTATGCTGATACTTTAAAAACTTTACCTAAAAGTTATTTTGGCGTTGAAATTATGCTAGCTGCTTAAATTGTAAACTTTTTAGGTAATTCTCTGAAATTCAGTAACGTCTGTGCTAAATAAAAAGGACAAAGGTGCAAATCATACGAAAGTACTGTTAACGTTTTGCAAGAAAGGGTTCAGAATGCTCCTGGTTACACGATAAAGGGCCATTATTCCTGTGGTCGGCTTGTGTCTGCCTAACGGTAGGCTAAACTGAAAATTCCGCGGGTGAGTTTAAGATGAATCTTAAGCCACGCTAACAAGATTGGCTGCAAAGGTTAAATATTGCATCACGTTTATAAGGAGATTTAGGATGAGCAAAGAGCCCGTATTACCTGCGTTTCCTGTCGTAGGCTGGCAGGTTGGTCCGGAAGAGGATCATAACGGTGTTGTGATGAGATTTGGTTTCAGCACCTCTCCGTATACAGCAGGGGCCAGCACCTTTGATTCACAGTTTTTCCACCTGTCGCCGGAAATGGTAAAAAGTCTGATTTACGATCTGCAGCTCAGTCTGCGCCAGTGTGAAACGCCTGTCGTGGAAAAAGTTGCCTGAGCCCATACTACGTTGTAACCGCAGTAGCGTCTATTTCTCTGGCTGCTGCGGAAATCCCCGCCTGACTATCACGACACGTTAATAAAAAACGTTGCGGTTGCGTTTTCATTGCTAATCTTGTTTTAACGCGGTCGCTAAGAGTGGTGATAGAGGCATCTATGAATTTCGTCTATTTTAAGGCTGAATATCCTGGATATGAGGGATCTCATTCAGTTAATCTGGTTTTAAAAGCGCTGACGCTGTTTCGTGATGGCGAAATTATTGCCGACGTGGGTGATTTAAAAATAACCAGCCTGCCGTTCTATTTTTTTACCACCGCCTCCACGGGTTTTCGCAAAATCGAATATGCCGTTAAAGCCCCGCCTATGCGCAGAATAAGTTACTCATGCGGTTATTTGCCGAGTGGGAAGTATATCGTTAATACCCCGGAAGGCGAGATGCAGCTTGTGTTTAATGCCCTGACGGGGCTATGGCAACAGGAGAGGCAGGGTGCCAGCACGATAGATAACCGTCAGTTTATCGCCCTGGGTTACGTCCTTGTGCGTCCTGCCCGTGGTGCAAGCCAAAAACGTTCCTTATAGCGGCAAGAGATTCTGTTACCCGGTTCCTGAATCGTTGACTAAACTTCAGGTGAGGTAATAACAGGAGAACATGATGACGGACAACTACGCTTCCCCCTTAAAAGCAGAAGAGACCAAACCGGTTAAAGATAACCCCGCTAAGCAGGGTGAGCTCCCCCGCAAGCGTGATGACAGCCAGGACGATCAAAAGGATCCGTTCCAGGCCAGCTAGCGCTACGCCAGAAACCTGTCCCCAAAGCCCTTTCGCTGCTGCTGTGATCGCCGTCCGTATTCGCGATTAACGGGCAGCGAAATCGGCTGGTTGTATTACGCTTAATTCAGAAAACCAACAAAAAAATGATGGCCGTTCAGACGGATAAGAGGGCGGTGAATGTTTAAACCGTTAAGCTGGCGTAATATCCCCACCGCAAGAACGCTATCGGTACTGATTTTTATCGCCGGCATTGGACTGATTATTTCCGTAGTCGCTTTGTTCTATCTCTCCCTGCATCTTATCAGCACTAAAACTAACGAAATCGATGAGCATCGCACGGCGCTTTCCGTGCAGGGGGCAATCCAGACCTCGGTTAATCGCGTCTCGTCGTTGGTCATCGATAATGCCGTTTGGGACGATGCCGCACGCGAGGTTTATCAACCGCAGCTTGATACCCGTTGGCTCGATGATATCTGGGGAGCCGCATATAAGAGCAGTAACCTTTATGATGGTACCTTCGTGCTTGATGAGGGCTATAGGGTATTGTGGGGCTCCTTTCGCAGTCAGCCCTTTGATGAGAAGAGTCTGGATTTTTTTGGCGAGGGCTTTAAGGCGCTTATTAATAAGCACTCCGCAGCTCAAACGAATGAGCAAAATATCACCGCAGGGATTACCCGTACCCGTCACGGCATTGCATTTGTGGCTATCGGTCTTATCAAGCCCAGAATTAGCCCGCTTCAGGTGCCCGGCAATATTCGGCGTTATTTGGTGATTACGCGTCATATAGATACCCAGAATCTTAAAGCGCTGGGGGATACCTTCCAGATCGAAAATCTGCGTTTCAGCCTTAACCGCAACAATGACTCCAGCGTGCCGCTAAAAAGCTCGGCGGGGGATCTGTTGGGTTATTTAAGCTGGGAACCGCAACTCCCGGGGGCGAAAGCCGCGCAAGCAGCAGTATGGGATATTCGGCAAATTATTGCTCTCATTACCGGGCTAATTCTGCTGTTTATCATGCTGAGCAGCGCCGGGTTGTACAAGTTGGCAAAGGGCGAGACGCTGGCCAGGCGTACGGCCATGACCGACTGGCTAAGCCGCCTGCCGAACCGACGAGCGTTGCTGGCAAGGCTGGAGACCCTTAGCCTCGCTAATCCAAACGAGGCGATCAGCGTGGTGTTTATCGATCTCGACGGCTTCAAGGACGTTAATGATATCTACGGTCATGAGGTGGGTGACCGCTTGATCGTGGAGCTTTCCAGAACCCTACGCGATAAGGTACCTCATGGCGGCATGCTGGCGCGGATGGGCGGGGATGAGTTTGCCATGACCATCAGCGGCGACCAGGCCAGCGAGAAGGCCAGCCGCTTTGCGGAGCAGGTGCTGGCGATGCTCGATCTGCCGGTTCGCCTGAGCGAGCGCACTATTTACATCGGTGCAAGCATTGGTATTGCCAGCGGCACGCTGCTGGAGTGTACAAGCACGGAGCTGTTTCGCCGGGCGGACATTGCGATGTACCATTCAAAAATGAACGGTAAAGCGCAGGTCACCCACTACGATGCCGAGCTGAACAGTGTCCGCGAGCGCAAGGTTGCCATCGAAAACGAGATCCGCGAGGGCCTGCTCCGCGACGAATTTGACGTCTGGTATCAGCCCATTGTCGATGCCCGCAGCCAGATGATGGTGGGCGTGGAGGCGCTGGTACGCTGGCCCCGACGGCCCGCAGGTGCCTTGCCGCCGGATGCGTTTATTACCATTGCCGAAACCAGCGGGCTGATCCACGCCCTGGGGCAGTTCGTGCTGCGCCGCGCCTGTAGGGATCTGCAACCCCTTAGCGATCTCAAGCTGTCGGTAAATATCTCCCCGGCGCAGTTTCGCGATCCCGATTTCGAAAATAAGGTGGCGGGTATCCTCAGGGATAGCCATTTTCCGGCGCATCGCCTGCAGCTGGAGGTCACTGAAACCTATGTCCTGGAGAACCCGGAGCGCTCTCTTTCAGCGATCGGTAATCTGAAAGCGTTGGGAACGGCCATTGCGCTGGACGATTTTGGTACCGGCTACTCCAGCATTGGCTACCTCCGACGCTTCAACTTTGACACTATCAAGATAGACAAGTCGCTGGCCGGGCTGGTGGATCATGATGAGCAGGCGGCGGCGCTGGTGGGCGGCACGATACGTATTGCCAGCGCGCTGGGGATGACGGTGATTGCGGAGGGCATTGAGAACGAAAAACAGATGAAACTGCTGCGTCTGGCCGGCTGCGATCGGCTTCAGGGGTTCTTCTTTAGCGCGCCGATGCCGATTGACGCGCTCCTGCAGCACCTTCAGCGCCGCCAGGGTTAACTACGGCTCTTGTGCCAGGGCGTCCAGCCGATCGCGAAAGCCGGTGATGGCAATCGCCCGGTTATCGGCGCGCCAGCGATCTTTGGCACCCGGTGCGGAGCTTTGGACTGCAATTAGCCGCCAGCCATCGTCAGTTTTCAGCATCAGCGGAGAGCCGCTGTCGCCAGGCAGGGTATCGCACTGGTGAGAGAGCACGCTATCCTGCGCCCAGCCGGTCACCACGCAGTTTTGATGGCTGTAGAGGTTATCCAGGTGATCCTGCGGATAGCCTGACTGCGTCACTTTGCGGTCCGCCGCTTTTAGCGCGGCGGTGAGCGCATCGCGATCCCCTTCAAACAGCGGCAGGGGGGTGATCCCCGACGGCGGGTAGCGCAGCACGATCAGGCCGAAATCCCACGGCGCGGCGGCAGGCGGAACAATCCAGCCTTCGCCGTCAGGCTTAAGGCGCTTGCCCAGGGTTGGTTCAACCCGACCCTCAATCCCGTGGATCTCATAACGCCAGATGCCGTTCTGCGCCACAAAGCGCAGCGCCACGGCTTTATCGGCCTTGCCTCGGGGCGGCGTCAGCAGGCAGTGCCCGGCGGTCAACGCCACGCGCGGTGAAATCAGCGTCGCGGTGCAGAGATTGCCGCTGGCGGTCTCTAGCTGGCCGATAGCGTCCCACGGCGACTGCGTCGGATTGCTTACCTTCACCCGGTCGTCATGATTAAAAAACAGCGTCTTGATCTCAGCGGCAGCATCATCGGCATGGCTGTAAAAAGAAAATGAACAAAGCGAACCCAATAGCAGAATACCGAATTTATGCATATCACACTCTGGTGGGGCAATAATGATTATTCAAACCCTAAGCAACAACTATAGACGGGACGGCAGGAAAGGGGGAGTAAAATCAGCGTGCTACATTCAGGAAAGATAGAAGCGGAGGGTCACCAGCGCGCAGGCAATCAGCATGAGCAAAATCAGCTCGAAACGGTAGCGTTGCAGCATAGACCCTCCGAAAGAAGCAGCGCCCGACAGGCGGGCGCTGAAGTAAGCATCAAACTTAGGCAGCAGGCTGAGCAGCCGGTTTAGCAGCAGTGTGTTTTACTGCTTTTTTGTGGTGTTTTTTGGCAGCCTGGGCTTTCTGGTCAGCGGCTGGTTTAGCAGCGCTCTGGTCAGCGGCCGGTTTAGTGGCTTTTTTGTGGTGCTTTTTAGCAGCCTGCGCTTTCTGGGTAGCGGCAGCTTTGTGGTGTTTTTTGTGATGGGTGGTTTTGGCAGCCGGAGCAGCGCTCTGAGTCTGAGCGGTAGCCGCTGGCGCAGCGGTGGTCGCAGCGGTGTCAGCAGCGAACGCAGCAGAAGAGAGACCCATAGCAGCGGCAACAACCAGAGCTAATACTTTTTTCATTCTGATATCCTCGAATTGGTTTCATCATTTAACCCCACTGCGGGGCCGTTGAAGAGACTATATGCTTCTCACGGCGAGGCTTCCGTGAGTGATTGGTATCGGCGTGTAACCGTTTGTACAATGTAGAGAGAGGGGCCGGGGATCACGTTCCCGGCCTGACAGGTTACAGATAGCGGGCGGTAAGATGCTGACGGAAGTAGCGGCTGTTCAGCGCTTCGCCAGTGGCGGACTCAATCAGCTTAGCGGTCGTAAAGCGGCTGCCGTGCTGCCAGATATTCTGCCGCAGCCACTCGAACAGGGCGCTGAAATCCCCTTCGGCAATGGCAGCATCAAGGTTAGGCAGGGCGGTGCGTGCGGCATGGAACAGCTGCGCGGCGTACATGGCACCCAGGGTGTAGGACGGGAAATAGCCAAAGCCGCCGTCGGTCCAGTGAATATCCTGCATGCAGCCGTCCCGGTAGTTGCCTACCGTCGAGAGGCCGAGCCAGTGCTGCATCTTCTCATCCCACAGCGCCGGAATATCGTCGACGTCGATCTCACCGTTGATCAGTGCCCGCTCAATTTCATAGCGCAGGATCACGTGCGCAGGATAGCTCACCTCATCGGCATCAACGCGGATCAGGCCCGGCTTGACCTGCTGGTTCCAGGCGATAAAGTTCTCGTCGCTAAAGGCAGGCTGCGCGCCAAAGCGGTCAACGACCGCAGGCAGGAGGCGCTGCAAGAACGCTTTGCTGCGTCCAAGCTGCATCTCAAAGAACAGGCTTTGCGATTCGTGGATGGCCATCGAGCGGGCCTCGGCTACCGGCTGTCCCAGCCAGGTGCGGGGCAGGTTCTGCTCGTAACGGGCATGCCCGGTTTCATGCACCACGCCAAAGAGGGCGCTGAGCAGCTCGTTCTCATCGTAGCGGGTGGTGATGCGCACGTCCTCCGGCACGCCGCCGCAGAAGGGGTGGGCGCTGATATCCAGACGGCCTGCGTCAAAATCGAAGCCCAGGGTGCGCATCGCCGTGAGACCCAGCTCGCGCTGCTTCTCCACCGGGAACGGCCCGACCGGCGCAATAAGCTGGCGCTGCGCCTGCTTCGCCACGACCTGATTAAGCAGATCCGGCAGCCAGGATTTGAGATCGGCAAACAGCACGTCGAGCTTCGCGGCGGTCATATCTGGCTCATAGAGATCCAGCAGCGCATCGTAGGGGGTGCAGCCTTTCGCCGCCGCGCGCAGCTTAGCCTCTTCACGGCTCAGCTTCACCACCTCTTTCAGGTTGGCGGAAAAACCCTCCCAGTCATTGGCAGGGCGCTGGCTACGCCAGGCGTGCTCACAGCGGCTGCCCGCCAGCGACTTGGCCTCTACCAGCGCCTCCGGTAGCACCGCCGCCTGCTGATAGTGACGGGTCATCTCCCGCAGGTTGGCCTGTTCAACGTCGTTGAGATCTTCCTGCGCGGCCGCGTCCAGCCACTGAGCCACTTTTTTATCGGTCAGGATCTGGTGTTTCAGGACGCTGATCTCCGCCAACGCTTCGCCCCGGGCGGCGCTCCCGGCAGCAGGCATCATGGTCATCATGTCCCAGCCGGCGATGGAGGAGAGGTGGGAGAAGCGGTAAAGACGTTGGAAGGTACGGGTGAGTTGCTGGTAGTTGCTGGTGTCCATTGTGCCTCGTGTTGTGCTGATTTTATTTGCTTACATTTCAAGATAACAGGACGCTTGCGCGGATACCACCGTGAGAAATTGTCTGGCAGTCATACCCCATAAGGCTTCCCGATAGAGTTGAGCAGCCGGGGTGTCTATTGCCCGGCGGCGCTACGCTTGCACGGGCCTACGGTAAGGCGCTGTTTGTAGGCTGGGCAAGCGTAGCGCCGCCCGGCATGTTCAGGCAGGATACATTTAGCTACGCAGAGAGGCGATGGTGCAGGCTGCGGCCAACCAGCAGCGCGGCTAGCAGCATCACGGCGATAAACCCGCCTACGCCATTCCAGCCGTAGCTGTGCCAGAACAGGCCGCCTAGCGTCCCCGCCAGGCTCGATCCCAGGTAGTAGCTAAACAGATAAAGCGAGGAGGCCTGGCCTTTCGCCCGACGCGCGCGCGGTCCGATCCAGCTGCTGGCTACCGAGTGGGCGGCAAAGAAACCGGCCGAGAAGAGCAGCATACCGGCAAAAATCAGCCCCAGCGATGAGAAGAGCGTCAGCAGCACGCCGCCCAGCATAATCCCCGTTGAAACCAGCATCACCGGCCCACGCCCGAAGCGTGCGGTCATTGCCCCCGCTTTGGGCGAGCTCCAGGTCCCGGTCAGGTAAGCCACCGAAAGCAGCCCTACCACCGCCTGGCTCAACTGCCATGGGGCCTGCATCAGGCGATAACCAATATAGTTAAACAGGGTGACAAACGATCCCATCAGCAGGAAGCCGGTAAGAAACAGCAGCGGCAGACCGCGATCGCGCCAGTGCAGACGAAAGTTAATCATCAGCGAGCGGGGTCGCAGCGAGGCAGGGCGAAAATGGCGCGACTCGGGTAGGATTTTCCAAAACATCAGCGCCGAGGCGAGGGCAAAGCAGCCGATAACCGCCAGGGCGATGCGCCAGGAAAAGAAGTCGGTAAACACGCCGCTGAGCAGGCGGCCGCTCATGCCGCCGATGGAGTTACCGCTGATATAGAGCCCCATCGAAAAGGCCACCACGCTGGGGTGGATCTCCTCGCTCAGGTAGGTCATCCCAACCGCCGCGACGCCGCTCAGCGACAGCCCCACCAGCGCCCGCATAACCAAAATGCCGTGCCAGCTGGTCATCATTGTGGAGAGCAGCGTACAGCAGGAGGCCAGCAGCAGGGCGGTCACCATCACCGGCTTGCGGCCAATGGCATCCGAGAGCGGGCCGGTGAAGAGCAGGCCAATGGCCAGCATGGCGGTAGAGATAGAGAGCGAGATACTGCTGCTGGCCGGTGAGATGCCGAACTCATGGGAGAGCACCGGCAGGATCGGCTGTACGCAATAGAGCAGGGCGAAGGTCGCCAGTCCGGCGGAGAAGAGCGCCAGCGTGACGCGCATAAACTGGGGAGTGCCGCGTTTAATATAGAGCGTGGCGGGTGCAGCGGCGGTTTGCACGTCGGCATCGCTCGCCGGGGCAATGTCAACGACGGTAGTACGGCTCACAGTGGATCCTTAGTGATTTATAACAGCGGGTAAGCAATTACCGCTAAGGGTAGGAAAATGTAAATATTCTGTCTAATATATTAATAATCTCAAATAATACATTAAACATATGAATATCGAGCTGCGTCACCTGCGCTACTTTATTGCCGTGGCGGAAGAGCTGCATTTTGGTCATGCGGCGGCCCGGCTAAATATTTCCCAGCCGCCGCTAAGCCAGCAGATCCAGCTGCTGGAGCAGCAGGTGGGTGCCCGACTGCTGGCCCGTACCAACCGTAGCGTCGCGCTGACCCCGGCGGGAAGACAGTTTCTGATCGACAGCCGACAGATCCTCAGCCAGGTCGATGACGCTGCCGCCCGCGCCGCCCGGCTGCATCAGGGGCAGAGCGGTGAGCTGCGGGTCGGCTTTACCTCTTCCGCACCCTTTATTAAAGCCGTGTCAGACACCCTCTCGACCTTCCGACGGCGCTACCCAGACGTGCATCTGCAAACACGAGAGATCAATACCCGCGAGCAGATCGCCCCCCTACACGAGGGAACCCTGGATCTGGGCCTGATGCGTAATACCGCCCTGCCGGAAACCCTGGCATGGGAGGTGATCCTGCGCGAGCCGTTGCTGGCGATGGTCCCGCGCGATCACCCCCTGGCCGCGCAGCCTGTAGTAACGCTGAGCGAGCTGGCGAAGGAGCCGTTTGTCTTTTTCGATCCCCATGTCGGGACGGGACTGTACGACGATATTCTTGGCCTGCTGCGCCGTTACGGTTTGGTGCCGCGTATCGCCCAGGAGGTTGGCGAGGCAATGACCATTATTGGACTGGTGGCCGCCGGACTGGGGGTGTCGATCCTACCCGCGTCGTTTTGCCGGGTTCAGCTCAGCGAGATGCGCTGGCTGCCGATTGCCGAAGCCGATGCGGTCTCGCAGATGTGGTTGGTCTGGTCGAAGCACCACGAGCAGGGTGCGGCCGCGCTGCATTTCAAGCAGCAGCTGCTGGAGAGCGTTAAAAGTGAGCAGAATTTATCCCGCAGAGGATGAAAATGTGCGGTAAATCACAAGGCTAATCAAAAATTTGACGGCCTTAAGGAACTACTTCACCATAGCCTAAAGTTTATTTCGAAGCGCGAAAATAAAGGGAGCAAGAGGTGGTTGCTGATAGTACGCCCGGCCATATTGATCAGATTAAGCAGACCAATGCAGGAGCCGTTTACCGGCTTATCGATCAGCTAGGCCCGGTTTCACGTATCGATCTGTCGCGTCTGGCGCAGCTTGCCCCCGCCAGCATTACTAAGATTGTCCGTGAAATGCTTGAAGCGCACCTGGTGCAGGAGACGGAGATCCAGGAGCCGGGCAGCCGAGGGCGTCCTGCCGTGGGCCTGATGGTGGAAACCGAGGCCTGGCACTATCTCTCGTTGCGCATCAGCCGGGGGGAGATCCATCTCGCCCTGCGCGACCTCAGCAGCAAGCTGGTGGTTGAAGAGCAGCTTGAGCTGCCTTTACATGCCGATACCCCCTTTGTCAGCCGCGTTATTCATCACATCGACCAGTTCTTTATTCGCCACCAGAACCAGCTCGAACGCCTGACCGCCATCGCCATCACGCTGCCGGGTATCATCGATACGGAGAACGGTATCGTGCACCGGATGCCGTTCTATGAAGACGTTAAAGATATGGCGCTGGGGGAAGCTCTTGAGCGCCATACCGGCGTGCCAGTCTATATTCAGCATGACATCAGCGCATGGACCATGGCGGAAGCGCTGTTTGGTGCATCCCGCGGCGCACGGGACGTTATCCAGGTGGTCATCGACCACAACGTTGGCGCGGGGGTGATCACCGATGGACGTCTGCTGCATGCGGGCAGCAGCAGCCTGGTGGAGATTGGCCATACCCAAGTCGATCCCTACGGCAAGCGCTGCTACTGCGGCAACCACGGCTGTCTGGAAACCATCGCCAGCGTAGAGAGCGTGCTGGAGCTGGCGCAGCAGCGTATGAGCCAGTCGATGAGCTCGCAGCTGCACGGTCAGCCGCTTACCGTGGCCTCACTCTGCCAGGCGGCGCGAGAGGGGGATCGGCTGGCGACGGATATTATCACCGGCGTAGGGACTAACGTCGGACGCATTCTGGCAATCATGGTCAACCTGTTTAATCCGCAAAAAATTCTTATCGGTTCACCCCTGAGCCAGGCCGCCGATATTCTCTTTCCGGCCATCAGCAACTGCATTCGCCAGCAGTCGCTGCCCGCCTATAGCCGCCACATCACCGTCGAAAGCACCCAGTTCTCTAATCAGGGCACCATGGCGGGTGCCGCGCTGGTAAAAGACGCGATGTATAACGGTTCGTTGCTGATTCGACTGTTGCAGGGTTAACAAATTTGCACAGTTGTAGGAAAAATTGCGCTACCTCAAATTAGCCCTTGGCGACTTAACTTAGACTTTCTCCTCTGAATTATTTTCGTGGTGTATATTTTCGCGGCAAAACGGTGGAGTAAGTGATGCTTAAGCGTTTCTTTATTACGGGTACCGATACGGCTGTCGGGAAGACAGTGGTCTCCCGCGCACTTCTGCAGGCGCTGGCGGCCAGCGGCAGAAGCGTAGCCGGCTACAAGCCAGTGGCGAAAGGGAGTAAAGAGACGCCTGAGGGCCTGCGCAACAAAGATGCGCTGGTGCTGCAAAGCGTCTCGACCCTGGCGCTGCCCTACGAGGCGGTGAACCCTATCGCCCTGAGCGAGGAGGAGAGCAGCGTGGCCCACAGCTGTCCCATAAACTATGGCCTGCTTTCCAAAGGGCTGGCGCACCTGATCGAGCGTGTCGATCACGTGGTGGTTGAGGGGACCGGCGGCTGGCGCGGGCTGATGAACGATCTGCGGCCGCTCTCTGACTGGGTGGTGCAGGAGCAGCTCCCGGTAATTATGGTGGTGGGGATCCAGGAGGGGTGTATTAATCATGCTCTGCTGACCGCTCAGGCGATCGCCAGCGACGGCCTGCCGCTGATTGGCTGGGTCGCGAACCGTATCAACCCCGGCCTTGCCCACTATGCCGAGATCATTAACGTGCTGGGCAAAAAAATCCCTGCGCCGATGATCGGCGAGCTACCTTATTTGCCCCGCGCCGAGCAGCGCGAGCTGGCGCACTATATCGACGTCACCCTGCTGACCCGGACGCTGATCGCCGATCGCGTGCTGGCCTGATCCGATGACTGCGGCTCGCTACGGGAGCCGCACGCTGACGGTCACGGCTAAATCGCCACCAGATTGCGCACGCCGTGGCTCTCCATCTCTTCGCCTCTGCCGCGCTGAACGATTGCTCCCCTGGACATCACCAGATAGCTGTCCGCCAGCTCCGCGGCGAAGTCATAAAACTGCTCTACCAGCAGGATCGCCATGTCGCCGCGCGCGGCCAGGGTCTTGATCACCACGCCAATCTCTTTGATCACCGAGGGTTGGATCCCCTCCGTCGGTTCATCGAGGATCAGCAGCTGCGGCCGACAGGCCAGCGCCCGGCCTATGGCCAGCTGTTGCTGCTGACCACCGGAGAGATCGCCCCCGCGCCGCTGCTTCATCTCCCGCAGCACCGGGAACAGATCGTAGATCTCATCGGGAACCCGCTTCGCCTGCGAACCGGTAAAGCGCGCCAGGCCCATCAGCAGGTTCTCCTCAACCGTCAGCCGGGGAAAGATCTCCCGCCCCTGCGGCACGTAGGCCATGCCGCTGCGCACCCGCTGGTGGGGTTTCTGCTGATTGATAGGCTTACCCTGCCAGCTAATGGTTCCGGACTTCGCCGGGATCAGCCCCATCAGGCACTTCAGCAGGGTGGTTTTCCCCACGCCGTTGCGCCCCAGCAGACAGGTCACCTCGCCAGGATGCGTCGCAAACGAGAGGCCGCGCAGGATATGGCTGCCGCCGTAGTATTGATGCAGTTCATTCACTTCCAGCATGTTAGCGCCCCAGATAAACGTCAATAACCTGTTCATTCGCCTGCACCTCGCGCAGGGAACCCTCGGCCAGCACCTGACCCTGGTGCAGCACCGTAACGTGGTCGGCAATGGTATCGACAAAGCCCATATCGTGCTCCACCACCATCAGGGAGTGCTTGCCGGCCAGGGTGCGAAACAGCTCGGCAATATATTCGGTCTCGGCGTCCGTCAGTCCGGCAGCAGGCTCGTCGAGGAGCAGCAGGTGCGGCTCCTGTACCAGCAGCATGCCGATCTCCAGAAACTGCTTCTGGCCGTGGGAGAGCAGCCCCGCCTGCCGCTGACTTTGATTGGCCAGCCGCAGCAGCTCCAGGGTCTCGTCGATACGATCCCGCTGCTCGCCGCTGAGCGTCGCCCGCAGGCTGGCCCAGACCGATTTGTCGGTTTTCAGGGCGATCTCCAGATTCTCCGCCACCGTCAGCGCCTCAAATACCGTCGGCTTCTGAAACTTGCGTCCGATGCCCGCCCGGGCAATCTCCACCGGGGAGAGCTGGGTCAGATCGATATTCTGGTCGTAGATCACGCTGCCGCTGTCCGGGCGGGTCTTGCCGGTGATCACATCCATCAGCGTGGTTTTGCCTGCGCCGTTGGGACCGATGATGCAGCGCAGCTCGCCAACGCCAATCGCCAATGTCAGGTCGGTGAGGGCGCGGAAGCTGTCGAAGGAGACGTTGATATTCTCCAGCATCAGCACCGGGTCGGTGGTCTCCCGGTAGCGATCCTGCGGCAGCGGCTGGGTAAAAAGGGTGTCAGTCATGCTTTCTCCGCTTCAGCAAACCAATCACGCCGCGCGGTAAAAACAGCGTGACGAGGATAAACATCAGGCCCAGGAAAAAGAGCCAGTACTCCGGGAAGGCCACGGTGAAGAAGCTCTTCGCCCCGTTGACGATGCCGGCCCCCAGCAGCGGCCCGATCAGCGTCCCGCGCCCGCCCAGCGCTACCCAGATGGCGGCTTCGATGGAGTTGGTAGGCGACATTTCGCTTGGGTTGATAATGCCCACCTGCGGCACGTAGAGCGCCCCGGCGAGGCCGCAGAGCACGGCGGAGAGCGTCCAGACAAAGAGCTTGAACCCCTGCGGATCGTAGCCGCAAAACATCAGCCGGTTCTCGGCGTCGCGCACCGCCGTTAGCACTCGACCAAACTTGCTGCGCGCCAGCGCCATGCCGATACCCAGCGCGGCGACCAGCAGCAGCACGGTGGCGATAAACAGGCCGATGCGCGTCCCGGTGGCGGTGACCGGAAAACCGAGCAGGGTGGTAAAACCGGTGAAGCCGTTGTTACCGCCGAAGCCGGTTTCATTGCGGAAGAAGAGCAGCATCCCGGCGTAGGTCAGCGCCTGAGTCATGATCGAGAAGTAGACGTCTTTAATACGCGAGCGGAAGGCGAAGTAGCCAAATAGCAGCGCCAGCAGGCCCGGCAGCAGGACGATCAGGCACAGCGCCCACGCAAAGTGCTGGGTGCCGGTCCAGAACCACGGCATCTCGCTCCACGAGAGAAAGGTCATAAAGGCCGGAAGGCCGTCCCCCGCCGCCTGGCGCATCAGGTACATGCCCATGGCGTAGCCGCCGAGAGCAAAGAACAGCCCGTGCCCCAGCGACAGCAGGCCAGCGTAGCCCCAGACCAGATCCAGCGCCACGGCGACGATGGCGTAGCAGAGGATCTTGCCCACCAGCGTCAGGGTGTAGGCGGACATTGCCAGAGGGTGATCCTGCGGTAGCAGGGCCAAAAACGGCAGGGCCAGCAGCAGGACGATAATGCCCAGCGTCAGGGTGCGCGTCAAACGGGGCGCACGCTGCGCCAGCGTCAGGGTTATAGGTTGGCTCATCAGTCGATCACTCGCCCCTTGAATGCAAACAGCCCCTGTGGCCGTTTCTGGATAAACAGCACGATCAGTACCAGAATGGCGATTTTGCCCAGCACCGCGCCAATCTGCGGCTCCAGCAGCTTGTTGATGATGCCAAGGCCAAAGGCCGCCACTACCGTGCCTGCCAACTGACCAACGCCACCCAGTACCACCACTAAAAATGAGTCGATGATATAGCCCTGGCCCAGTTCGGGACCGACGTTGCCCAGCTGCGAGAGCGCCACGCCCCCCAGCCCGGCGATGCCGGAGCCCAGCCCGAAGGCCAGCATATCTACCCGCCCGGTGGGCACGCCGCAGCAGTCGGCCATCCGCCGGTTCTGAGTGACTGCCCGCACGTTCATCCCCAGACGGGTCTTGTTGAGCAGCAGCCAGGTGAGGGCCAGCACCAGCAGGACAAAGACGATCACCGCGATGCGGTTATAAGGCAGGATCAGGTTGGGCAGCACCGCCCAGCCGCCGGAGAGCCAGCCGGGGTTGGCCACCTCCAGGTTCTGCGCTCCAAAGAGCAGGCGCACCAGCTGGATCAGCATCAAACTGATGCCCCATGTTGCCAGCAGGGTCTCCAGCGGACGGCCATACAGGTGACGAATGATCAGCCGCTCCAGCGCCATGCCCATCGCGGCGGTAATGAAAAAAGCTACCGGCAGGGCGACGATGGGGTAGAGGGCCAGCCACTGCGGGGCGAGGCGGGCAAAGAGATCCTGTACCAGCCAGGTGGCATAGGCCCCCAGCATCAGCATCTCGCCGTGGGCCATGTTGATCACCCCCAGCAGACCGTAGGTAATAGCCAGACCGAGGGCGGCGAGCAGCAGGATAGATCCCAGCGACAGGCCGCTAAAGGCCTGCCCCAGCCAGTCACCCCAGCGCAGGCGCTGCTGGATCTGCTTCAGGCTGTCGGCGGCGGCGGCGCGCACGCTGGCGTCTGGCTCGTTTTGCGGCTGGATCAGCCGCTGAAGGCTGGCCTGAATCGGCGGAGCGCTGCTTTCACCCAGCTGTTTGACCGCCTGCAGACGCACCTGCGGATTAGCATCGGCGAGCTGGAGAGTGGCGACGGCCAGCAGCAGGGCCGACTTGACCTCGTCATCCTGCTCCTGGGCCAGCCGCTGTTGCAGTAGAGGCAGCTGCTCCGCCGTGGCGTCGTTTTGCAGATTATGGGCAGCGGCAAGACGCTGGGTACGCTCCTCGCTCACCAGCTGGTGGGCGGCAAAGGCATTAGCCACCAGGGTGCGGATGCGGTTGTTCATAAACAGCTTACGCGTGTTACCCTCTGGGGCCGCGTTGCCCTCCAGCGGCGTCAGGGCCTCTCCCGACTGGGTAAAGAGCTGGCCGCGTTTATCAACGACCACGTTCTCCTGGCGAAGCGCCTGAAGCAGGGGCAAACGCGACGCATCGGGCGCGGCGGACCAGGTTTGTAAAAGCTGTGCCTGCTGGGTGCGGCTGGCAGCGCCGTACTCGCTTGCCGGTCCGGCAGAGGCCGTGCCGATGAACAGCAGGCAGCAGGCAAAGAAGAGGCCGAAGCGCGTGGCTATTTTCATGGTCGCTCATTCCGCTGATGGGGTCATTGCCCGGCAGCGCATGCCGCCGGGCGCCTGGGTTACTGCCCGGAGGATTTCACCGGCGTATCCGGCTTCTTATCGTTACCGGCGATGAACGGGCTCCACGGCTGGGCGCGAACCGGCTGTTCGGTCTGCCACACGACGTTGAACTGGCCGTTGTCTTCAATCTCGCCGATCATTACCGGCTTGTGCAGGTGATGGTTGGTCTTGTCCATGGTCAGGGTGAAGCCGTCCGGCGCTTTATAGGTCTGTCCGGCCATCGCCGCGCGCACCTTATCCACGTCGGTGGTGCCCGCTTTCTCTACCGCCTGGGCCCACATGTGCAGCCCGACGTAGGTGGCCTCCATCGGATCGTTGGTCACCACGGTGTCGGCGTTCGGCAGGTTATGCGCTTTGGCATAGGCCTTGTAGTCAGCTACAAATTTGGCGTTGGTGGGGTTATCGACGGACTCAAAGTAGTTCCATGCCGCCAGATGGCCCACCAGCGGCTTGGTGTCGATCCCGCGCAGCTCCTCTTCGCCCACCGAGAAGGCCACGACCGGCACGTCGGTAGCCTTGATGCTCTGGTTAGCCAGCTCCTTATAGAACGGCACGTTGGAGTCGCCGTTGATGGTGGAGACCACGGCGGTTTTGCCTCCGGCGGCGAACTTCTTGATATTGGCGACGATGGTTTGGTAGTCGCTGTGGCCAAACGGGGTGTAGACCTCTTCGATATCTTTATCCTGTACGCCTTTGCTGTGCAGGAAGGCGCGAAGGATCTTATTGGTGGTGCGCGGGTAGACGTAGTCGGTGCCCAGCAGGAAGAAGCGTTTGGCGCTGCCGCCGTCCTCGCTCATCAGATACTCTACCGCCGGGATCGCCTGCTGATTCGGGGCTGCGCCGGTGTAGAAGACGTTCGGGGACATCTCTTCGCCCTCGTACTGCACCGGGTAGAAGAGCAGACCGTTCAGCTCCTCAAACACCGGCAGCACCGATTTGCGCGACACCGAAGTCCAGCAGCCAAATACCGCGGCGACCTTATCTTGGGAGATGAGCTGGCGGGCTTTCTCAGCGAACAGCGGCCAGTTAGAGGCGGGATCGACCACCACCGGCTCCAGCTTTTTCCCCAGCACGCCGCCGTTGGCGTTGATCTCATCGATGGTCATCAGCGCGACGTTTTTCAGCGGCGTCTCGGAGATCGCCATAGTGCCGGAGAGCGAGTGCATGATGCCAACCTTGATGGTATCGGCGGCCCAGGCTTGCCATGAGATCCCCATGCCGACCATGGTGGCGGAGAGGGCAAAGGCTTTAATTAACGAACGTCTTTTCATCATCAACCCCTAAAAGTGTAAGAGAATTATTGCGTTATATCTGCGATGAAACCGGCGGTAGCCGCGATTGCTGAAGCCTGTGTAGTGTGATTTTTCTGACCACCGCTTTGCTCTGTAATATGTGGTCGGTCAGGATCCGCTGCGCCTCCTCTGTCTGCTGTGTCAAAATGGCGCGTAGCACACGCCCGTGTTCTTGATAGGTCGCTGCCACCCGATCGTCCCGCGTAAAGTCGAGGTGGCGAATAATGCGTATCTTCTCCGTCAGATCGACGTGAACCCGCGTCATCTCGCCGTTGCCCGTTGCCGCCACCAGCGCGGTGTGGAACTGCTCGTCATAGGGCGAGACCGCCAGCCCGTCCTCCAGCGGCGGGGCATCGACCCAAAATGCAATCAGCGGGGCGAGATGCTCGGCGCAGGTGCCGGGGGGCATGCCGCACAGGCGGCGAACCGCCTCGCGTTCCAGCACGATCCGCAGATCGTACAGCGCCTCGAACCAGGCAAAATCGAACGGTTTCACCTGCCAGCCGCTGCGGGAGGCCACCTCGACGTAACCCTCGTGCTCCAGCCAGTGGAGCGCCTGGCGCACCGGGGTTCGGCTGGCGGCCATCCGTCCGGCAACCTCGCTCTCGCTAAAGCGATCCCCCGGCATCAGCTGAAAAGTGAAAATCTCATTTTTCAGCGCGCGGTAGATGCGCTCCGCCAGCCCGGGCTTGCCGCCCATGCTCACGGCTCAAGCCACAGCAGGGCATCGCCAGGTGTTACCGGGCGGCCCGGCTGACAGCCAATGCGCTTGATGCGGCCCGCCTGCGGGGCGTGGATCGCCAGCTCCATCTTCATCGCCTCGACAATCACCAGCGGCTGGCCTTCGATAACCTCATCGCCTGGCTGAACCAGCACCTTCCAGATGTTGCCGTTCATATCGGCGTTTACCGCCAGCGCACCGTCGTCTACCGCCTCGACCGTGGGCAGGACGATCTCCTCGGGCTGGGCCTGCTCATCGAGCTGCCAGCGGGCAACCTCTTCGCTAAAGGCGGCAGCCTGACGCTCGCGGAATCGGGCAATCTCGGGGGCGTTATGCGCAAGGAAATGCAGATGCTCGGCATAGTCGAAAACCGTCTCCTCAATGCGGATAGTGGCCCGGCCTTCGCGGAAATCATCCCGCAGGCGATCCAGCTCCTCCTCGCTGACCGGATAGAAGCGAACCTGGTCAAAGAAGCGCAGCAGCCACGGCTCGTCCGGTTTGAACTGGCTGTTTTTCAGGAATTTGTTCCAGATAGGCAGGGTGCGGCCCACCAGCTGGTAGCCGCCGGGGGAGTCCATGCCGTAGATGCACATATACATTCCGCCGATGCCTACCGTGCCCTCGGCGGTAAAGGTGCGCGCCGGGTTGTATTTCGAGCTCAGCAGGCGGTGGCGCGGATCTACCGGGACGGCGCAGGGTGCGCCCAGGTAGACATCCCCGAGGCCGAGGATCAGGTAGCTGGCGTCAAAAATCGTGTCGCGCACCGCGTTACGATCCGCCAGGCCGTTAATGCGCTGAATAAAATCGACGTTGTTCGGTAACCAGGGGGCGGTGGCCCGCACCGTGTCCTGATAGCGACTGACCGCCCCAAGGGTGGCGCTGTCCTCAAAGGCCATCGGCATCCAGACGATGCGCGACGGCACCTTCATGTCGCTAACGTCTCCCAGACGGCCTTCAATATCCAGCAACATCTTCACCAGCGATGGCTGGCTGATAACCAGGCTGTCGTAGCGGATTTGCAGAGAGCGCACGCCGGGCGAAAGCTCTTTAATGCCCGGATGGGCCTGGGCCTGAAGCTGCTCCATCAGCAGGCTGACGCGCAGGCGCAGGGCCAGATCGAGAACGTTTTCGCCATACTCAATCAGGATGTAGTTATCCCCCGCCTGGCGATAGCAGATAGCGGGCGTCGTGCCGTTGGCCGGCATTGAAACCAGCGCGGCGGCGGAGATCCCGTCCCGATCCGCCAGCGACGGGGTAGCAAACTCAGGCAGCGTTTCGGCAGGCTCCAGCGTCTCGACGATGCGATGCTGGGCCTTCTCCAGCGCTACCGCCTCCTCAACGCTAATCGGGTAGAAGCGCAGGCGATCCCCTGGCTTCACCTGGCCCACTTTCCACAGCTCTGCTTTGGCGATGGTCACGGGGCAGACAAAACCGCCGAGGCTGGGGCCGTCACGGGTAAGGATCACCGGGAAGTCGCCGGTAAAGTTGATCGCGCCGATGGCGTACTCGCAGTCGTGAACGTTGGACGGATGCAGGCCCGCTTCGCCGCCGTCGGGCCGCGTCCAGGAGGGCTTCGGCCCGGTCAGGCGCACGCCGAGACGGTTAGAGTTGTAGTGCACCTGCCACTCGCTGGCGAAGAACTCGTCAATGGCGTCCTGAGTAAAGAAATCCGGCGCGCCGTGGGGCCCATAGAGGACGCCGATGTGCCAGCTCTCCCCATACTCCGGGATCAGCCCGGCGGCCAGCGGCTGCGGATCCCGCTCTGGCGCAGGCGTGGTGCAGGCGGCCAGCGCGGGATGGGAGATAGGCAGCAGATCGGCCACCTTCAGCGTGCGTCCAGCGTGGCCGCCAAACTGGCCGAGGACGAAGGTCGCCCGGCTGCCGAGATAGCAGGGCACATCGATACCGTTGCGCACGGCAAGATAGGTGCGGCACCCGGACTGGGCGCGGCCCAGCACCAGCGTCTGCCCGGCCTTCACCGCCACCGGCTGCCAGTACGGGATCGGCTGGCCGTCAAGCTCGGCATGGCAGTCGGCCCCGGTCAGGGCGATGGTGGTGTCGCTGTGAAACAGCAGCGTCGGGCCTTGCAGGGTAAACTCCAGTCCGGCGGCGGAGGCGTGGTTACCGACGATGCGGTTAGCCAGGCGGAAGGCAAAATCGTCCATCGGGCCTGAGGGCGGGACGCCCACGTCCCAGTAGCCCGGACGACCGGGGTAATCCTGAACGCTGCTCCAGGTACCGGGCTGTAAAACCTCAATGGCCGCCGTGGTGGGACTAAACGTATCGAGCATCCGCGTCCAGACGCTGCCCTCAACAAAAGCCTCGCTGGCGACGATCTGCCGCAGGTAGTCAAGGTTAGTGGCGATGCCGTGCAGCTGGGTGGCGTCCAGCGCCTCGCGCAGCTTAACCAGGGCCGCTTCGCGCGTCTCCGCATGGACGATCAGCTTGGCGATCATCGGATCGTAGAAGGCGGAGACCTCGCTGCCGGTGGTCACGCCGCTGTCGACGCGCACGTTCTCCGGGAAGCTTACGTGGGTCAGCACGCCAGGGCTCGGCTGGAAATTCTTCAGGGGATTTTCGGCATACAGCCGCACCTCAATCGCCGCGCCCTGCGGCGCATACTGGAGCCGCGCCCAGTCAATGGTATCTCCGGCGGCAACGCGCAGCATGCACTCCACCAGATCGAGACCGGTAACGGACTCGGTGACCGGGTGCTCTACCTGGAGTCGGGTATTGACCTCAAGGAAGTAGAACGCATCCTGCTCGGCGTCATAGATATACTCCACCGTGCCCGCGCTGCGGTAGTTAACCAGCTTGCCCAATTCAACGGCGGAGGCGAGTAGCGCAGTGCGGGTCGCCTGCGGTAGCCCCGGTGCAGGCGTCTCTTCCACCACCTTCTGATTGCGGCGTTGCAGGGAGCAGTCGCGCTCGCCGAGCGCTACCACGTTGCCCTGACCGTCGCCGAAGATCTGCACCTCGACGTGGCGGGCGCGATCGATGCAGCGCTCAATAAACACCCCCGCGTCGCTGAAGAACTGCTCGCCCAGACGGCGGACGCTCTCCCACGCCAGCTGCAATGCCTCGCTATCGGCGCAGCGGGTTAAGCCGATCCCGCCCCCGCCCGCGGTGCTTTTTAACATTACCGGGTAGCCAATCTCCTCTACGGCCAGCAGCGCCTCATCGAGGCTGTTCAGCAGGCCCGTACCCGGCGTCATCGGCACACCGGCCTGCGCGGCCAGCTCCCGCGCCCGGTGCTTGAGGCCAAACTCACCGATCTGCTGCGCCGTGGGGCCAACAAAGACAATGCCCGCCTGCTCGCAGGCGTCGGCAAAGGCCAGGCTCTCAGAGAGAAAGCCGTAGCCGGGCCAGATAGCCTGCGCGCCGCTTTGTTTAGCGGCATTAATAATGCTGTCGATGCGTAAATAGCTGTCGCTGGCCTTCTCCCCACTCAGCGGCAGGGCAATATCGGCCGCCTTGACGTGCTCGGCGTTTTTATCCGCGTCGGAATAAACGGCGATGCTCACGATCCCCAGACGGCGCAGGGTGCGGATGGCGCGGCAGGCGATTTCGCCCCGGTTGGCAATCAGTACGCGATCAAACATGCTGCATCTCCTTGCTGGCGAGCCAGTTTCGCCAGCCTTTGTAAGCCGTAATGTCCTGCGCGTCGCCGAGCGCCGCACCCTCACAGATAAAGCCTTTCACCCAGCGGCCATCCGCCAGCTCCAGAGAGCCGATCCCCAGCGGGGACGGGATCTCGGCGACAAACTCCCCGAAGCGCGCCAGCGGGATATCCCACAGCTCAACCTGAATAGATTCGCCGCTGGCAGCGCGGGCCAAACCCGGTTTCGCCGGCTGGGTATTGGCCAGGGCATAGAGGCGGTAGCAGGAGGCGGTTTCGCTGGCCTCCACAAACACCGCCTTACGGTTAATCAGCTGGTGGTTAAGCGGCATACCGCGCAGATGCGCCCCGACAACCGCGATACGCACGTGATCCGGTGAGAGAGGCAGCACGGCCTGGTCTGCGGGGAGCGGGACATCGGTGGCCCCCAGGGGCAGGCCACTTTGTGCCTGCCAGCGAATGCCGAAGCTGGCGAGGCCGCGATCGTGCCAGGCGGAAGCGAGCAGGGTGATCCCGGCGGGCAAGCCGTCGGCGCGGAACGGCGCGGGCAGGGCCAGGGCGCTGAGATCGGCCAGGTTAGTAAAGTTGGTGTAGGTGCCAAACTCCGAGTTGTAGCGGATCGGCTCCTGCTGCATCTCTTCTTTGGTGCGGATGGTGGGCGAGGTAGGCACGACCAGGGCGTCGACCTCAGCAAGGGCCAGCTGAATTTGACGGGCCAGCTCGGCGCGCAGGTACTCGGCTTTATAGGCTTCTACCGCGCTATAGCGGCTGCCTCCGGCGACAATCTGATATACCGTCGGATCCATCTCCTCCGGGCGGTTGAGGATCTCGCCGACGGCAGCGGTACGCTCGGCAACCCACGGCCCCTGATAGAGCTGGGCGGCCAGCTCGGCGAACGGGGTGAAATCGATGGCTTTCAGCGTTACGCCGCAGGCGCGCAGCTGCTCCAGGGCGCGTTCCCACGCCTCTTCGGCCTGGGCGTCACCAAAGAATTGCAGCGTGTCGGGAACGGCAAACACCGGACGCTCGGGCAGCGCGGCGGGAGCGGTGCCCGGTGCGCGGCGGGAGTAAGCGTCATGAGCGTCGTAGCCTGCTGCCGCCTCGGCGACAGTCCAGGCATCACTGACGGTGAGGGCAAACACCGATACGGTATCGTTAAGGCGGCAGGCCGGAACCACGCCGCTGGCGGAGAACCAGCCTTTGGTGGGTTTCAGCCCAACGATGTTATTAAATCCGGCGGGGACCCGGCCGGAACCTGCGGTGTCAGTCCCGAGTGAAAACGGAACCAGACCGCGCGCGACGACCGACGCCGAGCCGGAGCTGGAGCCGCCGCTCACATAGTCCGGGTTAAAACTGTTGCTCACCGCCCCCCAGGGAGAGCGCGTGCCTACCAGTCCGGTAGCAAACTGATCGAGATTGGTTTTGCCAATGACAATGGCCCCGGCGGCTTTAAGCTGTGCAACCGTGGTCGCGTCCTGCTCGGCGATATAGCGAAACGCCGGGCAGGCCGCCGTGGTCGGAAATCCAGCGGCGTCGATGTTGTCTTTTACCGCGAAAGGGATGCCATACAGCGGCAGCGCCGCCGGATTTTGCTGATAGCGGGGCGCTAGTGCTGCCAGCTGGGCGGCGATCTGCTCGGGCGTGGCGAGGGTGATCCAGGCATTGTCATCGACAGAGAGGGTTGCCAGGTGCGCCGTCAGCAGCGATAAAACGTCGCCGCGCTGCTGCTGGATCTGCTGCTGCCATCCGCTCAGGGTCTGGCCGGTCATTGTTGTCATAGTGAGCAATTCCATCTGGTATACAAGATGGAATTCAAATAGCAAGCGGCGTGCCACTTTTTAATCTATTGTTAATTAATAATATTTTAATAATGTACCGGGGCGGGCGGGTAAGGCTTGCACCCGACCTGCGCAGCGTTGAACAAAAAAGGTGCGCCTGGTCACGGTATGGGGACGCGGGTAATACAAAGGGATGATGTTACATAAATCACTGAATTTGCTAAGATGCTTTAATAAGGTGCAACGGGTGGGAAATTTATGAAAAAGTTAATGATGCTGGCGGCAGTCACGGCAGCGCTGGCCGGATGCGATGACGGCAAAGCACCGGTGTCGTTTACGCCGGAGATGGCCAGCTTCTCCAATGAGTTTGACTTTGACCCACTGCGCGGCCCGGTGAAAGACTTTAGCCAGACGCTGCTCAATGAGAAGGGTGAAGTATCGAAACGCGTCACCGGCACCCTCTCGCAGGAGGGCTGTTTTGATACGCTGGAGCTTCACGATATGGATAACAACACCGGCCTGGCGCTGGTGCTGAATGCCAACTTCTATGTCGATGCCGTGACGCATGAAAAGCGCCTGCGCTTGCAGGGTAAATGCCAGCTGGCCGAGTTCCTGTCGGCAGGTGTAACCTGGGATACGGATGAGAAGGGCTTTGTGGTGTTGGCGCGCGGCAAGGAGCTGCAGATTAACTACCAGTACGATGCGGAAGGGTATCCGCTTGGCAAATCGACCACCAGCAAAGAGATGCATCTGTCCGTGGAATCAACACCCTCAACGGACAAACGTAAGAAGCTCGACTACACCGGCGTCAGTACGCTGAACGATAAGCCTATCGGCAGCGTGAAGCAGGCCTGCGAATACGATCGTCATGACAACCCGGTGAGCTGCTCCCTGACGATCGTAGATGAAAGCGTCACGCCTGCCGTTGAGCATAAGTACGCCATCAAAAACACCATTGCCTACTACTGAGATTAACGTCCGATTGGCCGCCCGGTGCGGCGGTCAAGGCAGCGCAGGGTATTCTCTTCCCAGTAGGCGTTGAGGTTAGCGCTCTGCTGGCAGTTATCACGTGCGTCAAACGCTACGTCGGCCTTATCAAACTCTTTCTCCACGCGGGTATTCACCTTGTGGCGCAGGTTACGCGTATCGTTCCACTGCTCTTTTTCCATCGTGGCCTGCTGGCGGCTCTGGGCGCTGTCGCCGGACTCAATGATAAGCTTGCTCGTATTGGCGTTGGCTGTGGCACTCATCATGCCCGCACCCAGCGTCAGCATGGCCGCCACGCAGAGGCGTTTACTAAAGGTCATGTTCATTGTTATTCCTTGGTTCGATAGAGAAGACGTGGTGCTCGCCTCCCGTTATTCTACACCATTCTTCTCAAACGATATAAGGCCGTTATCCGGAATGTTCACTACCGCCATGCTCCATACCACGCTGCTCTTTTTCATCACCGCGCTGTGCGAAATCCTCGGCTGCTTTCTGCCGTGGCTGTGGCTGAAGCGGGGAGCGAGCCCGCTGCTGCTGATCCCGGCCGGACTGGCGCTGGCGGCCTTCGTCTGGTTACTCACTTTACATCCAGCAGCCAGCGGCCGGGTTTACGCCGCCTACGGTGGTGTCTACGTCTGCACCGCGCTGATCTGGCTGCGGGTGGTGGATGGGGTCAAGCTCAGCGTTTATGACTGGCTCGGCGCGCTGGTGGCGCTCTGCGGCATGCTGATTATCGTGGCAGGATGGGGGCGCGCCTAGCGCCTTTTTTTGTGATCCAGCGTAGGTTTTGTGATCATCATACTTGTATGGTAGTAGCTCAGTTGCGTAGATTCTCTCCATCACAACCGAGATGTAAAGGATCAGAAGATGAAGATTGTAGGGGCTGAAGTATTTGTTACCTGTCCGGGGCGCAATTTTGTCACCCTCAAAATTACTACCGACGAGGGGATTGTCGGTCTGGGCGATGCCACGCTGAACGGGCGCGAGCTCTCCGTGGCGTCCTATCTTAAGGATCACCTCTGCCCGCAGCTGATTGGCCGCGACGCGCACCGCATCGAAGATATCTGGCAGTTCTTCTACAAGGGCGCTTACTGGCGTCGTGGTCCGGTCACCATGTCCGCTATCTCGGCTATCGATATGGCGTTGTGGGATATCAAAGCCAAGGCGGCCAACATGCCGCTCTATCAGCTGCTGGGCGGTGCCTCTCGTGAAGGGGTGATGGTCTACTGCCACACCACCGGTCACAGCATTGATGACGTGCTGGAAGATTACGCCCGCCATAAAGAGATGGGTTTCAAAGCCATTCGCGTGCAGTGCGGCGTGCCGGGAATGAAAACCACCTACGGCATGTCTAAAGGTAAAGGCCTGGCCTATGAGCCTGCGACTAAAGGTCAGTGGCCGGAAGAGCAGCTCTGGTCAACGGAGAAGTATCTCGACTTTACGCCGAAGCTGTTTGACGCGGTGCGCAGCAAGTTTGGCTTTAACGAGCATCTGCTGCACGACATGCACCACCGCCTGACTCCCATTGAGGCGGCGCGCTTCGGCAAGAGCATTGAAGAGTTCCGCATGTTCTGGATGGAGGACCCGACCCCGGCCGAGAACCAGGCCTGCTTCCGCCTGATCCGCCAGCACACCGTGACCCCTATCGCGGTAGGTGAAGTCTTTAACAGCATCTGGGACTGTAAGCAGCTGATTGAAGAGCAGCTGATTGACTATATCCGCACCACCATCACCCACGCGGGCGGCATTACCGGCATGCGCCGTATCGCCGATTTCGCCTCGCTCTATCAGGTGCGTACCGGCTCCCACGGCCCGTCGGATCTCTCGCCGATCTGCCACGCGGCAGCGCTGCATTTCGACCTGTGGGTGCCGAACTTTGGCGTGCAGGAGTACATGGGCTACTCCGAGCAGATGCTGGAGGTCTTCCCGCACAGCTGGACCTTCGACAACGGCTACATGCACCCCGGCGAGAAGCCCGGCCTCGGCATTGAGTTCGATGAGAAGCTGGCAGCGAAATACCCCTACGACCCTGCCTATCTGCCGGTCGCCCGCCTCGAAGACGGCACCCTGTGGAACTGGTAAAGAGGAGTTGATGATGAAGAGCATTGTTATTCAGAAACCGAACGAGCTGGTGATAGAAGAGCGTTCGGTGCCGACGCCAGCCGCCGGGGAAGTGCGCGTTAAAATCAAACTTGCCGGGATCTGCGGCTCAGACAGCCACATCTACCGTGGACATAACCCGTTTGCCAAATATCCACGGGTGATTGGCCATGAGTTTTTTGGCGTCATTGACGCAGTGGGCGATGGTGTCGATCAGGCACGCCTGGGCCAGCGGGTCTCCGTTGACCCGGTGATCAGCTGCGGCCACTGCTATCCCTGCTCCGTAGGTAAACCCAACGTCTGTACGTCGCTGGTGGTGCTGGGCGTCCATCGTGACGGCGGTTTTAGCGAGTATGCGGCGGTACCGGCAAAAAATGCCTGGGTTATTCCAGACGCGATCCCGGATAAGCATGCCGTGATGGTCGAGCCGTTCACGATTGCCGCCCAGGTAACCGGGCACGTTAGCCCCACCGAACAGGATGTGGTGCTGGTCTATGGCGCAGGCCCAATGGGGCTGACCACCGTCCAGGCGCTGAAGGGCGTGTACAACGTTAAGAAGGTCATCGTCACCGATCGCATTGAAGAGCGGCTGGCGATGGCGGAAAAAAGCGGCGCGGACTGGGTGATTAACAACGGTAAAACGTCCCTGCAAGAGGCGCTGGAAGAGAAGGGCGTTAAGCCAACGCTGATTATTGACGCAGCCTGCCATCCTTCGATTTTGCAGGAGGCCGTAACCCTGGCGTCACCGGCGGCACGCATCGTGATGATGGGCTTCTCTAGCGAGCCAAGCCAGATTGTTCAGCAGGGGATCACCGGCAAAGAGCTGTCGATCTTCTCCTCGCGCCTGAATGCCAACAAATTCCCGGTCGTCATTGACTGGCTGGAGAAGGGGCTGATCGACCCGGATAAATTGATTACGCACGCTTTTGACTATCACCACGTAACAGACGCAATCGAACTGTTTGAGAAAGACCAGCGGCAGTGCTGCAAGGTTCTGCTCACGTTCGGGGAATAACAATTACTGCGATACGTGGTCCACATCTTACCCTGTAGAGATAGCCATTATGACTCAAGCACAACATGAAAGATCGACCTCAGACCTGGTAAAAGCCGCCGTTTCCGGCTGGCTGGGCACCGCGCTGGAATTTATGGACTTCCAGCTCTACTCACTCGGGGCGGCGTTAGTATTCCATGAGATCTTCTTCCCGGAACAGTCTGCCGCCATGGCGCTGATTCTGGCAATGGGAACCTATGGCGCAGGTTATATTGCCCGCATCGTCGGTGCCTTTATCTTCGGTAAAATGGGCGACCGGGTTGGGCGTAAAAAGGTGCTGTTTATCACCATCACCATGATGGGGATCTGTACCACGTTAATCGGCGTTCTGCCGACCTATGCGCAGATCGGTATTTTTGCTCCGATCCTGCTGGTTACCCTGCGTATTGTTCAGGGCCTGGGCGCGGGGGCAGAGATCTCCGGTGCGGGCACCATGCTGGCTGAGTACGCGCCAAAAGGGAAGCGCGGCATTATCTCTTCGCTGGTGGCAATCGGCACCAACTGCGGAACGCTGAGCGCCACGGCTATCTGGGCGGTAATGTTCTTCTTCCTCGATCGGGAAGAGCTGGTTGCCTGGGGCTGGCGTATCCCGTTCCTGGCGAGCGTGGTAGTGATGATCTTCGCTATCTGGCTGCGTATGAACCTGAAAGAGAGCCCGGTATTTGAGAAGGTCAGCGAAGGGGAAGCCCCTGCTCAAGCCAATCCGCAGGAGAGCTCTCTGGGCGCGATGTTCAAGAGCAAATCCTTCTGGCTGGCAACCGGTCTGCGCTTCGGCCAGGCAGGCAACTCCGGTCTGATTCAGACTTTCCTTGCGGGTTATCTGGTTCAGACTCTGCTCTTCAATAAAAGCATTCCTACCGATGCGCTGATGATCAGCTCAATCCTTGGGTTTATTACCATCCCGCTGCTGGGCTGGCTGTCGGATAAGGTGGGTCGTCGTCTGCCCTATATCCTGCTGAACATCTCGGCGATTATTCTCGCTTACCCGATGCTGTCGATTATCGTGGATAACAGCTACACCCCCGGCGTAATTATGGTGTCGATCATCATCATTCATAACTTTGCCGTGCTGGGTCTGTTCGCTCTGGAAAATATCACCATGGCGGAGATGTTCGGTTCACGTAACCGCTTCACTCGAATGGCGATCTCGAAAGAGGCGGGCGGTCTGGTCGCGGTCGGATTTGGCCCGGTGCTGGCAGGGATCTTCTGTAACATGACCGGTTCATGGTGGCCAATCGTCGTGATGATGATCTGCTACTCCCTGATCGGCCTGGTCTCTGCCTTCCTGATGCCGGAAGTGCGTGACCGCGATCTGAGCACGCTGGAAGATGCCGCTGAGCCGCAGGGTAAACAGGGAACACTGGGTAATCACAACGCCTATGCTGCGGCATCGTCACGCCGTCATTAACCAGCCTTGGGATGCTGTCTGACAGGTTTTGAAAGATATCAGACCAATTGCGCAAAAGTTAATACAAATCAATATAAATGCCGTCGCTTCACGTATCGTTGTGGCAGACGGCATCTCTTCTCTACTGCCATTCTAGTCAGTGTAGTCAACCAATTAACGAGTCTTAATCATGGAAAACCGGCTATTAGAAGCAAAAGCAACTCTTCCGCAGTACGATCGTACAAAACTGGTTCCCCGTATCGTCCATTTAGGTTTTGGTGCATTTCACCGTGCCCACCAGGGCGTTTATACGGACATCCTGGCGGCAGAGCACAACAGTGACTGGGGATATTGCGAGGTCAACCTGATCGGTGGCGAGCAGCAGATTGCCGATCTTAAGCAGCAGGATAACCTCTATACCGTGGCGGAGATGTCCGCCGATGCCTGGACGGCGCGCGTCGTCGGGGTGGTGAAACGTGCTCTACACGCTCAGGTCGACGGCCTGGAAACCGTGTTTGCCGCGCTCTGTGAGCCGCAGGTGGCGATTGTCTCTCTGACCATCACTGAGAAAGGTTATTGCCATGCGCCTGCCACCGGCGAGTTAATGCTGGATCATCCAATGATCGTTGCCGATCTACAAAACCCGCAGCAGCCGAAGTCTGCGCCGGGCGTTATCGTTGAAGCGCTGGCCCGCCGCAAAGCCGCTGGCCTGCCAGCCTTTACCGTGATGTCCTGCGATAACATGCCGGAGAACGGTCACGTTGTGCGCAACGTGGTCTGCGCCTACGCTCGGGCTGTGGACGCTGAGCTTGGCGAGTGGATTGCGCAAAACGTTACCTTCCCGTCAACCATGGTGGACCGTATCGTTCCGGCCGTAACGGCGGATACGCTCGACAAAATCGAACAGCTGACCGGCGTACGCGATCCGGCGGGCGTGGCCTGCGAGCCGTTCCGTCAGTGGGTAGTAGAAGATAACTTCGTTGCCGGACGCCCAGAGTGGGAGAAAGCAGGTGCGGAGCTGGTGTCTGACGTAGTGCCGTTCGAAGAGATGAAGCTGAGAATGCTCAACGGCAGCCATTCGTTCCTGGCATACCTTGGCTATCTGGCCGGTTACCAGCACATCAACGAGTGCATGGAAGACGAAAACTATCGCCGCGCTGCGCATGCGCTGATGTTAAACGAGCAGGCACCGACGTTGAAGGTGAAGGGCGTCGATCTGGCTCACTACGCGGATCTGCTGATTGCTCGCTACAGCAACCCGGCGCTGCGCCACCGTACCTGGCAGATCGCGATGGACGGAAGCCAGAAGCTGCCCCAGCGTATGCTGGATTCCGTTCGCTGGCATCTGGTGCACAACAGCGACTTCTCCCTGCTGGCGCTGGGCGTGGCGGGTTGGATGCGCTACGTTGGCGGCGTAGATGAGCAAGGGCAGGCGATTGAGGTCAGCGATCCGCTGCTGTCTACTATTCAGCAGGCGGTGAACGGCAGCGAAGAGGGCGAATCCCGCGTGATGGCGCTGCTGGGCATTGAAGCGATCTTTGGTAAAGAGCTGCCGCAGGAGCGTGCTTTCGTGGAGCGGGTTCAGCAGGCCTATCAGCAGCTGCTGACTCAAGGGGCGAAAGCCACCGTTGCGCAGTACGCGCAACGTTAATCAAACACCGTTTTCAAAACGCAATGCCGGTCGATTAACAGCGATCGGCATTTTTTGTTTTTCTGGCCTCTAAGGATTTCCTAATGCGTTATTTATCAAATTATTAGCAGCCGTTGCCGCTGGGCCATTTTTGTCATCTGCCGTTTCGCGGTATACGGCGCCTGAGTGACCTGGCGATCTTCTCTCTTCGTTATCCTACCCAGCTATTAAGTCCACGCTTTGCCTTCTGCATGCTTCTGCAAGGAATAACCTGCTTACATCCTGCTAGTGCAGCCCGTCAGGTAGTCAGGGTATAGATCCGCTCTATTTTGCTTAAAGGGATCAGGCATTTTGCACAATCGAATAACCGTTCAGCTTCCCGTTGAGGGGCTGCTTTTCTGGAAACTCTCTGGCCGTGAGGCGATGTCCGAGTCGTTTGAACTGACGCTAACCGTGCTCGGCACCGATGCCCGTCTGGATCGCAGCATGCTGCTGGGCCAGCCGGTGACCATCACCATCCCGACGCAGAACCCGCTGTCTCCGCGTTACATCAACGGCAAAATCACTAAGGCGGCCGTGAGTGCGGTGGAGCTGACCGGTAAACGCTATGCGGCGTATAAGCTGACCGTCGAGCCGGACCTGTGGCGGATGAAGCGTGACCACAACCTGCGCATCTTTCAGGGCCAGACGGTGCCGCAGATCGTCAACACGTTGCTGGACGAGTTTCAGGTCAGCGTGGAGAGCAGGCTTACCGACAGCTATCGGGTGTGGGACTACTGCGTACAGTATCAGGAGAGCAGCTTCGCGTTTATTAGCCGTCTGATGGAGCTGGAGGGCATTGCTTACCATTTCCGTCATGAAGCGGACAGGCACACGCTGGTACTGACGGATGCAGCCGTGCAGCATCAGCCCTTCAGCGGCTATGAAATCATCCCCTACCACGTGACGCCGTCGGGCGGCAGCACAGACGAAGAGGGTATCGGCCAGTGGGCACTGGAGGACAGCGTGACGCCGGGGCTCTACAGCCTGGACGACTACGACTTCCGCAAGCCGAATGCATGGCTATTGCAGGCGCAGCAGAATGCCGCCTCACCGCAGCCGGGAAGCATCGATGTCTATGACTGGCCGGGGCGCTTTGTTGAGCACGGGCACGGCGAGTTTTATGCCCGCATCCGCCAGGAGCGCTGGCAGGTGGAGCATCGGCAGATACACGCCACTGCCACGGCAATGGGCATCGCGCCGGGACACACCTTCGTCCTGAGCGATGCGCCGTTCTTCAGCGATAACGGCGAATACCTGACCACCTCCGCAGTTTATAAGTTTGTGGAGAACCGCTACGCCAGCGGCTCCGAAGATGACACCGTTCACTCTACCGTGTTTACGGTCATCCCGGCGTCGGTGGTGTTCCGTCCGGCGCAGACCGCCCCGTGGCCGCGAACGTACGGCCCGCAGACGGCAAGGGTAGTAGGGCCGGAGGGCGAGAGCATCTGGACGGACAGATACGGCCGGGTGAAGGTGAAGTTCCACTGGGACCGGCTGGCGAAAGGAGATGATACCAGTTCGTGCTGGGTGCGCGTCTCCAGCGCATGGGCAGGTCAGGGCTACGGCGGGGTGCAGATCCCGCGTGTAGGCGACGAGGTGGTGGTGGATTTTATCAACGGCGATCCGGACCGGCCAATCATCACCGGGAGGGTATACAACGAGGCGAGCATGCCGCCGTGGGCACTGCCAGCCGCTGCCACGCAGATGGGATTCATGAGCCGCACCAAGGATGGCTCGCCGGATAACGCCAACGTTCTGCGCTTTGAGGACAGGGCGGGAGAGGAGCAGGTGTGGATCCAGGCCGAGCGGAATATGGATATTAACGTTAAAAATGATGAGTCCCATAAGATTGAAAAAAATCGTACCCAGTACGTAGGAGAAAATGAAACGTTGCGAGTGGTAAAAAACCAGAACTCAGCGATCAAAGGCGACCTCATCTGCATCACAGGAAAAAATCGAAGTGATAAGGTTGTAAATAAGTATACGCTTTCAGCGGGTGAGACTCTGCGGCTGGAATGTGGTGAAAGTGCCATTGAACTGTCGAAAGACGGTAGCGTAAATATTATCGGCAATACATTAAATTTTACGGCAAAACAGAGGGCGGAAATTAATACCCTTGCAGGTGAACTCTATCTAAATCCAGATGATGGCAGCGCGGCTATCGCACCTCCTGGGTGGACTCATCAAATGGATCTGCAACACGAAATTGATGATTTTTTTGCTATGAAACCAGTGAATAAGAGTGACCGTAATGGCTAAATATACTCTCCAGGAAGCAACGCTCATTTTGCCTGATGTATTTAAAGACAGGACAATGAATTTATTTACACTTACCGATAATGGAGCAAGTGAATTTACTTTTGTCGTTTCACGTGCTAGCGCAAAAAACGATGAGAAGGTTAACGAAGTGGCGGCACGTATCGTGCGCGAGCTTCAAGTGACTGTCCCCGACTTTCGTCTTGAGTCTTCACAGGAGATTAGTGTTGATGGCTATCCGGCGGTAGAAATGTTTTATCAGTTTAAGAATGATAATGCAGTTATCTTCCAAAAACAGACAGTCATTTTGTTTAACGATCAGCCTTCCGGTCAAAGAGTGGTTTGCTACATTGGCACATGTCCTGGCGAGTTTAGTGATTATTATCATCTTCAGTATCAGGAAGTAATGAAGAACATTAAATTCCATACGGCTGCGCAGATCATAACGAGTAAAATGATTAATGCTGACTGCATCGAAACTTTTTTCGCGCTTGACTGCAACAGTAAAGTGCTCGGTGTATTCGATGGTATACAGGCGCTTTACAGACATCTGCCGCTTCAACGTGCAAAAGAGGGGCACTTTTTAATTTTTGATCGGCAAGGCAATCAATTAATGATTGCGCCTGTGCCCGGCAGCCAGCCGCCTCGCTATGCACTGTGGACCACATCTCTTGATGATTCACATAATCTACAGTCGCAGTTGTCTGTGTGTCGCCAAATCAGTGGGCCAGAAGCATTAAACACCCGCGAGAAAATTCAGGTGTTCCTGATGACCAGAAGAGTGGATTAACTATGTCTGATTTACAGGCTGCACGGGTTGATGATGAAATTGCTCATACTGCTTCAAGAGGATGGATGATTGTAGGACTCATCGGCGGTGCCATTTTGGGTGCTGCGGCCGTGGTTGTTACGGGCGGTACAGCTCTGGTCGCGGTCTCTGCCGTCGCTGCCGGAGCCTGTGCTGCTGGTGGACTGGGTGAGGTTCTTGGTAGTATGTCCTGGGCACCGCGTCACGTTACCGGCACGCTAAATACAGGCTCGCCTAACGTGTTTATTAACGGTCGTGCGGCGACACGTGCGCATCTATCAACCGGAGAATGTAATGAGCACAGCGGGAGCCTGCAACGTGTTGCTGAAGGCTCGGCTAAAGTCTACATCAATAATTATCCGGCTGCCCGCACTGGCGACAGGCTGACCTGTGGCGCTGAGATTAGCAAGGGTTCATGCAATGTGTTTATCGGTGGTCGCAAAGTACAAACCGATAATATAAGTCTTGAAATTCCTGAATGGGTTAACTGGACGATGCTTGCTGTCGGGGCCGGTGCAGTTGCGGTACTGGCAAGCCCGGCTATTGCGCTTCTGAGCACTTTAGGCTCGATGGCGGGAGGTATGGTTGGCAACTATGGCGGGGAAACACTCTTCGGCGAAGGCAGTGACGGCCAGAAATGGAGTATACTGATTGGGTCGGTGATTGGCGGCGGTGCCGGGATAGAAGGCGGAGCGCGGTTTGATACGTGGCGTACTACTCCAAAACCTCTGATAGATATTAAAGAAATTACACCTAAGTTAGCCACAAAACCGAATACAGCTTTTTTTTGGTCAGGTAGGACAGATGGCATTGGAGGAGCAGATATAGCTGAAGGCATTGCCAGGAATAGAGGTGGTGTCACACTGGAATCTACGATCAAAGATAAAAATATTGATATGCCAGAGTGGGATTTTGATAACCCACAAAGTATAAAAGCGTGGGAAGATGTATCCGCGGCTTACGCAAAGCAAGTTACTGGTGAAATCAGAGCCGTAGTAGGTAAGGAGCTTAGGGCCGGAAATATATGGGAGAATGTTGAATTGCCAAGGTTGATATCTAATGATAAAGTCACTAAAATAAAAACTATTGATCCTTGCAATCAAACAGAAAAAATAATATTCGAAAAAGAGTGAGCTATGATGAAGATTACAGGCACAAATTCTTACATTGTACTTGATATTGATGGTCGGAAAATAAAAGTGCAAGGTGAGATGGTGGTTGGAGGTTTTATTGCAGAGGTAAGCACGATGCAGCGATTTGAACCTCCTTATGAAAATGTTACTCTAACAGAGGATTTGAAAAGAATATACATAAACGAGGCAACAAAGAAAACGTCTAACTCTCATATGGTTATACAGTTTGTTTGATTTTAATTTTTTGTAAAAATAAAATATTTTTTTGATTTATAGGGGGGGATCTTTTTGATGATTGATAATGCACTTGGTATTAATCTTTTCTTGCTTTTAAATGTTCTTATAAAATATTTTGCGCGATGTGAATAATTTCTGCTGGCAAGTTGTGGCATGTTCAGTGATGAACGACTTATGATTATTTAAATCAAGAGTTAATATTATAATTTAAATATTGCATCATTAAAGTCAATTCTCCGAATTAAGATTGAGGCGGTTTGTGGATAAAGAAAATTATACGGCGCTTGATTATATCAATGATGCTATCTATGTGGTTAGCCTACGAATCTCAACTAACTCAGAATTTCCATTGTACACGTTAGCAGAAGAACAACTGGAATATATTAAGAACATTTTGATCGGGGCTGAAGGCAATAAAAGTAAATTACATACGCTAAACCTTGGTGCACTGGCATCTAAAGAGTTTGAAACTACCGATGAAGAGCTTGCCGGGCATTTATCAAATGCAAATTATATAGCCTCACAAATGGCACAGGGCTTAAAGGTTATCCTACCCCACGAGCAAGATATTGAGTATCTTAAAAGACAAAAGCGATATAAAAAATTCAACGCCAAGTAGTCTTTCAAAATTTTTTTATCAAAAGGCAGGCGATGTTAACATTAAAATATAAAATCAAGGGCTTGTCGGGACTGCTGTTGCTGCTTATCAGCCCTTCGCTTTACGCTGAAACGGTCTACCACTATGAGCCAGAAAGCGTTACGATCGTCGGTAAAGTTGTTGAAAAGCAGTTTGCCGGGCCGCCTGGCTATGGCGAAAACGCCAGCGATAAAAAGGTGAGGGTGCCGGTTGTCATCCTGGCAGAACCGGTTAGCGTGTTACCATTGGCAGACACAGAGGATGACGATCCTGATAACCAGCCTGAACAGGAAGTCAGGTCGATGCAGGTGTTTTCATACCAGGGGCCAGTAACGGTTCGCGGATGCGCAAAGCTGGAAGGAACCCTGATGCATCAGGTGTCGGCCGATCATTACACCAAGGTTTTATTAATTGTCAAAAATGCTCAAAAAATAGCAAGCTGCTAATAAACTTATTTCAATTGTCTCAGCGTAATGCACGCTTGACGTACGAAAGTTATCGGGCGGAGGGATTGTGAAAAGTATCGATACTATCAAAAGAGGTTTAGCAATTGCCATGCTGCTCTCTACAGGAATGGCAGAGGGAAGCGAACAGTCACAAAATATATGGCAGTTTATTCCAGCAGCAAGCTCGGCTATAAAAAGCTTGTCTATTGACAATTTGGATGACTCATTGCTGACGTTCAGATTATCTCATGAAAACGAGTATATAAATTTTTATACGGCTGAGCCTGTCAAGCTTGCGGATGGCCTACTAATTGCTGACATTGAGTTGCGCTTAAGTAAAAGGCGAGAAGGTATGAGTCCTATGCTTGTTTTTTCGCCTTATAATCAATGCGTTACTCTTGCAAGCATCAAAGAACATTATCATGATTTGAACATTACTGACTATCCTCGTGGGCGCTCAGAAAATGAGGTCACCAGCTTTACTACGCCTGCGGATACCAACGGCCAAAAAATCAGTTTCAGCTTTACGGTAAAAGATCCTGACTGCCTGGCTAGGGTAGTGATTGCAGGTGATTAAAAGCCAGTAATGCATTGCCATCAAAGGTGGGTAGAAATTGAAACCCTTCCTGATAGAATAAACAGTTCAAAAGCGCATGGAAGGTGTAGTTATGTTTAAGAGGTATCTTCTGCTCCCGTTCTTCTCAAGTTTACTGTTTATGTCGCCTGTGGCATTAAGCTCAATCGATCTCACAAAATATAACCAGCTACAGCAGGTTTCAGCTTCCCTCAGCGATAAAGAGATTAAATCCAAACTCCAGGACACGCTGGGTGAAGACTATGACGCCTTCGTCGAAAATTTTGATGTCTTTGGCGAGCCTCACCAGACTTCGGACGGCGGGCTTTTTGTTGAAGGTTGGCTAAACGATCTCTATCTCGAAAACGCCTCTGCTTTTGTTATTTACCCGAACGGTAAAGTTTATGCAGGGTGGGTCACACCAGATGCGCAAATCATTCAGTACAAAACGAATGATAATGAGCATTATGAGATTGATCCTGCTATCAAAGCGTGGGCGACACGCTTCAAGGGGATGAGCTTTTCTCTGGCAGAGGAAAAGCGCGGAAAAGGATCTGAAGTGGACTCTTTTACTACTGATAAATTTATCATCAAAGTGACTACCCAGTGCCAACCCGATGGCCAATGTAACGATGCAACCTACCATGGCAAACGGAAAAAGGATGGTGCGGAATTAACCCTTCGTGGCAAGGCATCAAGGGCTGAGTGCGATTCCGATTCATGCCCGATTATTAGCTATGAATTCAAGAATGGGCAGGTGGTCTATATGTTGAGTAAAGTTAATAATAGCCTGACCGTTATCAGCAATAATAAGATTGTTCTTGATGAAAAGGGCGTCTGGTCAAAAGAGATAAAGGCAAATGCTGAAAGCAATTTCACCGGTCGCTGGGAGGGTGAAGATGCAGGGCAATCTACGTTGAATTTATCATTAAATCAGACAGGTAATGTCTTGACTGGAACCTATTGCTATATTACGCAGGCCGGAAATCGCATTGACTGCCCCGGAGATGAAGAAAATAACATACATGGTTTAGTTAGTAACGGCAAAGCAGAGATTATATTTGATTCGTCATTTGGGGGTAAAAATGGACGCGCGACGCTTGAACTTGATGGAGCCAAAATGAAGTGGCATCTTGTTAAAGCACCGATGAAGGGAAATTATTACGCGCCCAACAGTTATGATTTAACCCGGCAATCTCTCCCGGTAACGCCTTAACCCACCGTAACGCTCATTAATAACAGCGTCAATAAGCACCCCCTGTAATAGATTGCGTTATTCAGGGGGTGAATAATTCATAACAAGCAATAGCATTTTAAAACAAAACGCGAAAAAACCCAGCGGGTAAAGTACAGGTACATTTTTTATCAATTGAAATGTTCAGTAGAACGTTAATCAATAGTTATTAGCTGTAAGAGTAATAAGTCTCTCGCCTTTGCATGCATTGCATCGATATTAAATAAGACGGATTTTATTACTGGCGCAGGAGCAAAGCCTAAATGATGAAATATACCCTTCAGGAAGGGACCTTTTCCCTTTTCCCTGCCGCCTGGCAGGATACCAGCATGACTATTCTGCGTGATGACGAAAGCGGTTTATCCGTGGTGATCAGCCGGGGCACTATCCCAGAAGGCAGCGATGCCGAAAAAGAGTTTCAGCGCCAATGGGACGTGCTGCGTACGCAAATGGGCGAGATGACCCAGAGTGAATTTCAGCGCGTAACCGCAGGCGCGGGTGGCAATATCCCTGCGACAGAGGTCGAAACCACATTCGAGCGTAACGGCCAGCGCATGTGGCAGCGGCAGCTAGCCGTAGAGGTGCCGGATAAACCCGTGCTGATGATTTTTACCCTTTCTGCGCTGCGTCCCTTCACTGACGAAGATGGCGAGCGCTGGAACACCCTGAAACAGACCCTGACGCTGCATAACACCCGGAGCGTTTAAAGGATGAGCGACAATTACGCGGCCCGGCAGGGCGATGAGATTATTCACGCCTCCGTCTTCGCTGATATCACCAGTGTGGTGGCTGAAGGCATGGCGTATGCCGCCATCGGCTCGGCCGTGGCGGCGGCGGCCACCGTGGCCGCTCCGCTGCTGGGCACAGGCGCGGCGGCCGCAGGCGTTGCCGCGGTCGGCTCCGGCTGTGTGTTAAGCGGCATTATCGGCGGCATGCTGGCGAACGTGGCGGGCATCACGGATGACATCACGCAGGCGGCGGCGGGGCTGGGGGACAGGCTCTTTCCGCCTGCGCCCGCAGGTAACATCGTCACCGGCTCGCCGGACGTGCTGATTAACGGCCTGCCGGCGGCGCGGGCAGCGGGCAGGCTCACCCCGGCCGATATGCCGGACCCGGCACCGCAGTCCCCCGGCAGCTTCGCCGATTACGGCGGGATGCTGCTCGCTGCCGCCGGACAGATGGGCAGTGCGATGTGGCAGCCCACCGTCGCATCCGCCGCCCCGGGCACCACGCCGCTGGAAGAGGACCGGGTGCTCTGCGACAAACATTCAGGGCCTCAGTATCTGGCGGAAGGGTCTGACAGCGTGTTTATCAACGGCCAGCCCGCGGTGCGCACCGGGGACCGCACCACCTGTGAAGGCACCGTCTCGGGGGCGTCGCCGAACGTCATCATCGGCGGCGGAACGCTGCGGGTGCGGGATATCCGCAGCGGGAAGGTGCCGGGGCTGACCCTGGCGATGGTGGCCCTGTCGCTCATCCGCGGCCGCCCCGGCACCATTCTGAAAAACATGCCCTGCGCGCTGGCGGCCGCCGGGGGCGGGATGCTGGCGGATATGGCCGTTAATGCGGTGTTTGCCTCCCCGCACCCGGTGCATGCCGCCACCGGGGTGAAGGTGCTCAATGACGACAGTGAGTGTGATTTCTCCCTGCCGGGGCGCTTCCCCCTGCGCTGGCAGCGGAGCTATAACAGCCTGAGCACCCGCGGGGGGCTCTTCGGTCCGGGCTGGGCGACCGCGTTTGACAGTTATCTCACGCTGCATGAGGGGGAGGTGACCTGGTGGGATGAGACCGGGCGCGAACTGCGCTTTATGCTTCCCCCGCCTGACCAGGCGCTGTACAGCATCAGCGAGGGGGTGATGGTCCGCCGCAATGCGCACGGTGACGTGGTGATTGCCGGTGACGACGGTGCCGTCTGGCGGCTGTTTAAACCTGTGCGTGCTGACCCGACCCTGCTCCGGCTGGCCTCGCTCAGCGATGAGTACGGCAATGCCCTGGAAACGGGATGGGATGAGCAGGGCCGACTTACCCGGATTTATGACGAGCCCCGGGCCATCGACGTCGCGCTGCACTATGAGGACGAACGCTTCCCGCAGCGGGTCACCGCCGCCACGCACTCCGGCGGGGACAGAACCTGGCCCCTGATGCGCTGGCGTTACGACGCGCGCGGTCAGCTCGCCGCCGCCACCGACGCCGCCGGGGTGACCACGCGGGAATACCGCTACAACGACCACGGCCTGCTGGTCTGGCACCGCCTGCCGGGTGGCCTGGAAAGTGAGTACCGCTGGCAGATGTTCGACCACTGGCGGGTGGTGGAGACCCGGACCCGCACCGGCGACGGCTGCCGCATCGCGTATGACCTGGATGCCGGGCTGACCACCGTCACGCAGTACGACGGCCGGACGCGGCGGCACTACTGGAACGAGCAGAAGCTGATTACCCGCTTTGTGG